>Ga0214247_1000475_pt1 | contig 25145 bp, 47 predicted proteins | sample TroBogypolimnion_18_FD_153085 | JGI IMG/M metagenome (GOLD analysis project Ga0214247, IMG submission 153085) | Freshwater microbial communities from Trout Bog Lake, WI - 03JUN2009 hypolimnion | ecosystem: Environmental > Aquatic > Freshwater > Lake > Hypolimnion/Profundal zone ... | reverse complement strand
TCTGAATGTCCGAGAATGCGGAACTCATACCAGCCCCTTGAAGTCAGAGGCATTGAAATCCGGCATCTTCGCTACCGCATCAGCTACTACCTTGTCGAAGGTTGCATGTAATCGAGTCACAGCGATTCGGGCCATTCCGGTTGGGGCCATAAGACTGAACCCATCCATGTTGGTTCTGATCTTCGCTACCGTGTCGCCCTTGTATTTATGAGGCATCCCAGGCATGTATTTGGGAGGAACCCATCCTCCAAATTCAACCATGTTCGCGTAAACCGTATTGTTAGCCAGATACACCACATCACCGGCTTTGATCTTCAGAGAGTCGCCGTTGATGCTCTGGAGAGTCCCAAGACCTGATTTATCAAGCCTCACAGGGGATGACTCAGGAACGGAGTTAATGCCGATTTGCCATGCGCCACGAAGCAACCCAGTATTTGCAGGGGTCGCTAGAACCACATCCTGCCCGAGTTGCTGGACCACACCTTGGACCACTGAAGCCGCCTTCATGGGAACGGACTGGCAGAAACGTCCAATCGCCAGAGTGAAATCCCCACTCATTTCCGCACCACACACTGATAGAGAACTGGAGTAGCACCAGTGAAGGTAGGACGGACCAGCACCACGCGGTAATTGGTCCCATTGGCGCTGACCACATCACCGGGAAGGATTGGGGTAGCGATCCCTTTCGCTGGGATAGTGGCCTCAATATCACCAACCTGGATCAAGCCCTGCTCTCCATACTTGAAGCCGAGCCCGCGCATACCCACAGCATCCAGAAAAAGGATGATAGGCGTCACCGTAGGAGTGCGCCCAGTCTGCTGACCCGTGGCCACGTTGTAACTTCCAGCGGAGTTCTGAGTCAGAGTCCCGGATACAACAAACTCGCCAAGGTTGGCGAATAGATCCAAGACACTGGAAGCAACACTCATCCCCGCACCAACATGCCGCCGCTGTTAGGCGAGGCACGGAGGAACTGCTTCAACTGGGCCACCACAGGAGCCGGGAAAGCTCTATGGACCTTATGGCCCTGCTCAATGCTTCCCACCTTGATCGTCTCAGCCTCAACAGATCCAAGGCCCTGGCTCCAGTCAGTAGTGACCAACTGGAAAGCCATCTCAATCTGAGCATTCTTAACTGGAGTAGGAATCGAAGTGGTAGGGGGGAAGTATCCATTCTTATCCACCACCCCGAACCGGGGCCATTCCATCGTCTGGAGCAGGCTACATTTGGTCCCAATGAAATACATGGAGTCAATTAAGACGCCAGCCCATTGAAGGTTTTGCTCTTTTTGGGTGGGAGTGAGTGCGGTCCAGGCAGTAGTGAACCCACGGAAGGTCAGATAAGCGTCTGCCTCGGCTACGCTGGCGTAGCTCTGTGCAGTTGTTCCGCCTACCGTCACATCCAAGGACATGGCTACTCCAGAGGATCAGAAACGGATTCGACCTGAACAGTCTTGACCACAGGAATCCATCCCAGGCTGATGTGGTCCTCAAGAGAGCCCTGAGCAATCACAATCACTTCGCCTTCATCATTCTGAACGGCAAGCTGGTCAGGGGCGATTTCAACGGCCTCGATTTCTTCAACCTTGGCCTTCTTATAAGGTCGCGCCATGGCGAACCTCCAGAGAAATGCCGGGGAGCCGTAGCCCCCCGGCTTGGTTGAGGTTTATCCGAGCAGGATGCCCACGTGCTCGCCCTGGACCACCTTGCAGCCACCCGCGAGGTGCAGTTCCCAGGAACGCTGGCCATACTGCGCGATTTCGCAGAGCAGGAAGGTCAGGCCGGACTGATCGCTGATCTTCATCTGAGTGATGGTCGGATTCTCGGGCATGAAGGGAGGACGATAGACACCCATCACTGCGCTACGCTCGAAAGCCACGTTGGGGGTGTAGTTGTTACCGATGGTCATGGTGTCAGCATCGGCGCGGGCCACCTTCAGACCAGGGCGGCCAATGTTGAAGGTGCCAGGGGCGCTGATCAGGGCAGCGGAAGGATCGCCCACGGCAACATACTTGTTGGTATCCGAGCCCATGGCCATAATGTCACCAGCCAGAACGGTGCCGGTGCCAGTCTTGGCGGTGATCGCCTGAGCACCTAGAGCGTGGGCGCCGTTGAACACATAGGAAGCGCCGGTGCCCTTGGTGTGCTGAACGATTCCAGCCGACTCATTGATGGTGAAACCGAACTGTTCCAGGAAGTTCCCATTACGCCGTTCAGTGTCGCTACCAGCCTGATAGGCCATCTGAATGATGGACTGGTTACGCAGGGAGAGAGCAGCCGTGGTGTCAATGACCAACTGGAGGTCGGCCATGGGAGCGCCGTTGTCCTTCAGGATCTTATAGAGGTTGGTTAAGCCGCTGAGGTCAGTAGCGAAGGGGTTGGTGCCAGCGGTGCCGTAGGCGCGGGAAGCACCGGACTTGATCTGGACAGCAGCATCAGCCTCGGCAAAGTTGCGGAGAGAGCGCATGGACTGTTGAATCCACTGGCGGGCCATCTCGGTAGCATTGTCGCCACCGTTCTCAAGGCTCTGGACCTGCTCACCAGTCAGATACCAACTGGCCTTCTTGGCAAAGGTGATCTTGACTCCCACGTTGGTAGGAGTCGAGTCATCACCCTGGACCGTAACGGCAGCAGGAACGAAGTCAGTCAGCGCACGGACAGGGGCGACGGGCACATAAACGGTGTCGCCCTTAGCCACGCTCTTGTCATCGTAGCTGGTGGTGATGCCCTTGAGACAGGCGTAGGGTTCATTGGAGACAACCTGTGCAGCCGTATAGAGAACGGGTGCAAGGGCGGTAAGGACGTTACTCATGGGTTAGACCTCAGTCAGTGAAGGAGCCGCCGCCTTTAATGAAGGCGTCACGCTCGCGGATTGTGAGCTTGTTGAAATCATTTAGAGACATGGGCTTGCCTGCGGACTTGCCGCCGTTGCTCTGGCTGGAACCACTCCCCGAAGCTCCCGAAGCCTCGAAACCCCACGCCATGTCTTTCTTGAAACTAGACACGAAATCGGTAAGTTTCTGAGCCGGGTTGCCCTTCGGAACCACCTTGAATCCGTCCCCATCGGGAACGACTTCCACCAGATCCTGGATGTGGGGAAGCAGAGCCTTCGGGATACCCTTGACGGTGGGATCACTCATGGCTTCCATGAGCGCCCGTTCGCGGGTTCCATTCAGGATCTTGGATTCTAGGAGTGCTGCCTTTTCTTCAGCGGCTTTCAGTGCGGCCTTGTCGGCTGCGCTGACTTTCTCGTAATTGCCAGCCGCTAGATCCCTGGCGGTTTCCGCATCTCGAATAGCCTTTGCTTCCGCTGCTTCACGTTCCTTCAACGTCTTCGTGACGTTTTCCAGGTCCGACTTGAGCTTGGCGATGGTATTGGTTGCGGGAGCATCGTCAACCTGAAGGGTGAAACGGCCATCTTCGCTTTTGGCGTATAGCGGTTTCAGGGCATCATCCAGCCCTTCCAGAGAGTCGATCTTGTGTTTCAGCGCCATTGGGAATCTCCAAGGTCCGCATTTCGCGGTGGCAAGCGTTTCACCTGCCTGCCCTCAGAGTTGGGCGGTATGGGGCTATCAGGAGTAGCCTTTAGAGCGCCTTTAGCTGGTCCAGAGTCAGCACATTGCCACGCTGGTCAGTCAGATCCCGAATGCTTAACTTGCCCGAGTTCCAAAGTCGGAAGCGTCCAGGGCCAAGAATGGATTCCTGCTCAGACTTGCTCAGACTCCCAAGCCAGGATTCCCATGTGGTGTCCCCGGATACTGTGCCGTTGGCTGTATCTGTGGACGTTGGGCGCTGACCCACGGGCATCTTGATCCCCAGTTCATCCCACATCTTAGGGATCGGGACTGTGCAGCATCGGCAGTTCCAATGTGCAGGGGGCACCTCATGGGTGTCATTGATCGGCCATGTCTGACCATCCAGCACACCACACACCAGACAGGTTTTGGGATCGAGCGTAGCAACCCACTGGAGTTCATCCAGGCTATTGGCGTTCTCTTTCCAGAGAGCAAGCTGGGCCGCATTGTTCACGGCCATGGCGCTAGTCCTGACCAGGGCCTCAGCGTTCCGGGTTCCGACCATCATCAGATCCTTGGTGCGGGCCACCATGCTCTGGAGGTTTTCACCCTGGAGCATGGCTTGGCGCATCTGGTCTGTGAATCCCTGGGTCAGACTCTCGCCCTGCCTTGCCCACCATTCAGCCGATGGAGCGCCCACGGTTAGGGTGTCATCGACTAGGGCTTTCAGCAGTCCGGGACTCCACTTGATCCCCTGGAGCAGTTCAACGCCCACGGCATCATTCATGGAGGCCAGCAGGTTAGCTGTGGAAGCCTCGATTCCAGCGGCTAGGCCATCCGAGGCATGAGCTGCAATCTGCGTATATGAGTCATCCACGATGCTTTGGGCTTCGTCCAGCAGCTTCCGTAGCCGTGCCCGTTGCCAGTCCGTTCTAGGCGTGTCGATGCCAGAGCCCGACAATTCCTCAACCAGATCCTTTCCAAGTTGACGGATCATCGCGTCAATATCCTGACGGATGCCTGCCTCATAGCGCATCCACTGGACCGAATTTTTGAGAATGCTGGAGTGGAACTGATCAGCTAGGCTCATCTGGCTTCACTGGTATTTTCTTGGTCAATTGCTTGACCATCATTGGGTCAGGTGCCTGCATATCCAGCCTGTCTAGTTCATCCTGCACATCGAACCCGGCAGGCAAAACCTCGGCTTGGTTCATGATGTTCAGATAGGTTTCTTTGGTCAGAAGGCCCGCGATCACAGCGTTTCTAATCTCAGTTAAGAAAGTGGCATCGGGCTTGGAAACGTCCACATCAGTATTAACTGAAAGCTCGCCTAGTTCCTTGTTGATCCACTTCCCGGCCATACCCCATGCCTGATTCAGACCAGACTGAAGCCCAACAGCCCAGGCCATGATTCGGCTCATCGCCTGCGTAGACTCAACCCCAGCCTCCATCGCGGTTTTGACTGTGCCGGTATCCAGCATCTTCCCAGCCATACGCTGCATCTGAGCTTCCAAGTCCTGGAGGTCAGTTCTGCCTGCCTCGATAGCCTTCCCAGTGTGTTCCACCCACTTAGCATCGCCCCCCACAGGCATCGCTAGAATGTTCTGAGGTCCAATCACAAGATCGCCAGCATCCACGCCGATAGTGGCAAGCAACGGCACACGGGCCACATGAAGGATGTTCCGCTGGTCACTGGAACTCTGCCAATGCTCCACATTCTTCCAAGCCAGATCACGCAGCGGAGGCACACCCTCCATGAAGGCAGTTCTGCCGGTGTAGATAGGGATCACTGGGACTTCCTGAAGGCTCACAATGCCCGATTCCTCAGGTTCTAGTTCCCAGTCAGCATCCAGAGCTTCCTTTTCATAGACTGTAACCATTCCAGGCTCAAGCACCCGAACCTTCTGGACGGTCTTTTCAAGGAAGGGGCCATCTGGTTCCGTGCAAGTCTCCATATAGCGGAACTGGGTCAGCATTGGTTTCCCATTAACCATCTGGTAACGCCAGCCCAATACCTGCTCAGCCTTCACATGGATCAGGTAGGGCCTCGCCCCCATGGCCTGCTCAGTGGCAAGAGTCCCGCCCACTGGCACCCTGGGATAATCGGCCACGATATAGGTCACGCCCATAAAGGCGTCACGTAGAACGTCCTGTGCGAACTGGGTAATGTCCCGGCCCGAAAGATCCACGTTTTCCAGCCATTCCTCCGCATCAGGGGGAACGTCCTGGCCCAGTTCTACCGGCTTACGAAAGATCAACCCGCAAGCAAGGTCCACGGCATCACGATAGGCGGGCAGCAAGACAGAACCATCGCGCCTAGACTTCCACGCCTCAGAGGACTCGGCTGGATGCTGAGGGAGATAGGCTTTGCCAGCGTCCCGCATGGCGTCTGTGCCATCCATAAGTGCAGCCGGTAGTTGACGCTTAGATTCCAGGTGCTTTTGGGTGTCCGTCTGTTGGCCTACGGGATTCATTTAGTCCCCTTCAGGGCAGCTAAAACCTCATCCAGACGGTCATGGACTCTCCCCAATGCGTTCTCGTAGCTGATCTTGGGCACATAATCACGCACGATTTGAATTTCCACCTGCTGGACCCGCTTATCCAGCGCCCTGGTCTCATTCAATAGTTGTTCTCTCAGATCGCCTAGTTCTGTCTGAATCTCTAGGAACTTGGAATCAATACGAGAGGCATCTTTGGTGAAAAAGTATTTCAACAGCCCGAATAAGCCACCAAGAAACAGGGCACAGAGGCCACCGAATGCCCCGATCATCTGATTGATATTCACCTGAAGTCCTGTTTCCATTACTTGCCCCTCCGTTGGCTGCGGAGTTCCGCAAGGATTTCCTGATCATTTTTGATCAGGATGGAATCGTTAGCGTCAAAGTGCCTGACAACCTGCTCAACATCGTTATGCAGGGTGACGTAGGCAGTTCTCCACTGGTCACGCTCTTTGATTGCGCTTAGATAAGCCTCATCCATCCGGTGTGAGTGCATAGTCATCCCAACACCGGCACCAAGCAGGAACGTCAACAGAAGAAGGACCAATGTCACAGCCAATTCAACCTCTGGACTCCACCAACGCCTAGGCTGAGGCGTGACCTTCCGGCCATCCACAGGGCAACGGTGCGAACCAGATTCGCTCATGTCAGCAGGAACAGCCGGTTTTTGATCCACAGGTCTTGCAGGCAGATCCCTTGGTGGTCTTGCGAATGGCCTTGAACATGGTTCCCCCTACTGGTTATGGACGCCGTTGAGTCGTTCGTATGTGCGAAGGGCACCCATGCCCAGCATCCCCATGAGAAGGGGAAGCATCTGAGTCAGATCGGCTGGCTTTACGTCCACTGGATGGCCCGCAGCCCTGGCAACGAATAGAACCACGGGAAGTCCAACCCAGTTCCAGGCGCAGGCAGACCCGCACACCCAGCCAACGAATGGGCGCCAGCCGCTGACGAACAGGCGAGGACTTTGCGCCTCAGCCTTATCAATGTCCATCTGCCCAGTGTTCATGGCGATTTGACCTTGAAGCAGGGCCAGGGCCTGAGCCATCTGGTCCTTCTCCTGTTGCGTCTTATCAGGCCAAATCTTACCGATGATACCTGATGCCAGGTCTGCAACTGAACCGATGCCTGTCAGGTCCATGCTCATGCCACCACCCGAATGAAGTCAGGGGCCAGATCGTGAACCTTCTGCCGCATGACATGAGGAACGACGATGCAGCCCTTGGATTCCTGCATGTAATGGGTGGACGAAGGCCCGTGGATGTAGAACGCATCCCTACCAAACGTCTCACCCTCGATCTGCACTAGATGGGCAACCATGGGACCAAGGGGGGGATGATTGTCCTCCCAAGGCCGAACCTCATAGACGCCCTGTGGCAGCGGTCCAACCTCATGAATCTCCTGCATGGCTGGATTGTTCAGCCCGTCACCATGACCAGCCCAAGCATGGGCCACGACTTCCCCGGCTTCATCTGTGATGAGGCCGGTTGACTGTTGGAAGGTGAGAGTAAGGGACACAGGGCACCAAGGGCAGGGGGCTCTTGGTGAAATGGGCAGAAGCCCTTGGCTGCGTTTTACGTGTCCCCCTGCGACTCTCAGGGTTGGTCCAGGTCAGGCTATCAGGAGTAGCCTTTACGCCACGTTACGCCTGCGCCTGATCATCTCTGACTTGTAATCATTCTTGGCCTGGGCCAAACAGATGCCCATTCGCTCGGATACCACAATCGAAGTGACGCCCTGGTCACGCAGTTTGTAAACCCTGGCCCGCCTCAACGCCACGCCGATATAGACATCCCTTAGCCCAATCCGTGCCATGTCCTCAAGGATCATAGAAACGATGTCCTCAGCCTCATGCCGTGCAGATTCAACAGGTCTGCCACAGCGAACTAGGGCATTGATCTGGTGAATCACCATTATGTCGATGGCATCGCGTTCCGTGATCATAGGCGAAGCTCCGATGCAGTTGCCTTGCGGGAGATGATGGGGAATTCCGAATGGATCAGGTATCCAAGTGCATCGGGCATGTGATCGAGGCCCAAGGACTTATCCGGGGCCGATGTTCCTTCCTTCCAGGTCAGACCTTCCAGGCATCGAATGAGTGTCTTTGCCTTGGGACTGACAAAGCATCGAAGATCCCCGGCTGCGTTCCTGAATAGGGCATTCGTTTCATTGATTCGATCCACCACAAGAGGCGCGGCATGGGGTGCAATGACCTTGAACCCTGCTGACTTGAGCAGGCTGAAGTCCGTCTGCCCCACAGGTGCGGAGGTCTTCCGAGCGTTGCCCGATGGATCTGGATAGACCTGGACTGGCCTAGTCGGATACCTGCGCCGTATCTCAGCCGCCATCAATTCAGTGTTTCCGTTGGGAATCTCAACTTCCCCAAAGATATGAAGCTGACCACCTGGGGCAGTTGCCAGCACAGCCGACATGGGGTTTACGTTGAAGTCCAACCCGACCATGAGAACCATGCCTGGGTTATCAGCGACTTCCTTAACGTGGACGGAGCGTTCAAAGTTCTGATATACCCTGCCCACCAGCGTCTCAAAACTGGCCTGAAACTCTTGCCGGAAGGTTCGGTCATCTAGTTCAGCCCGTGCCGCTTCAATCTCAGCCAGGGGGACATTGCCACCGTCTGCCGTAGTGAACTGCCAAGCCTGCCAGTCCTCACGGTCATGGGCAGCGGTCCAGAGCGTGTGGAAGTGGTTGAAGCCTTTTGGAGTCCCAATAAACAGGGCTTCCCCCTGCTGATCAGCAAGGGCAGGCCGTAGAACCTCAGTCCAGGCATCGGCATCCATATCCGCGTATTCATCCAGCACAGCAGCGGAAAGGCTGGCCCCGCGCAGGGAATCGGGGTTATCGGCCCCACGCAGGCTTATTTCCGAGCCATTTACCAGCCGGACGGTTAGGTCAGTCTCATTCCATGACACAGCCCATGACATGGGCACAATGCGCTTCAGCATCTTCCAGGCAATCTGCTTTGCCTGTCGATAGGTGGGCGCGATATACCAGCAAGTCTGATCCTTGGCCGTGGCGTGGTTCAGGAGGAACAGGATGGCCAGGAAGGTTTTCCCGAACCTACGGCCAGCGCAGACCACCCGGAATCGGGCAGGATGTTCCAGCACCTCAAGCTGGGGAAGGCTTGGCGTTATCTCAGCCAACCTTGGGCCTCCTGATGATGAAGGGTTCCAAGTCCCGGCCATCTCCGCCCTTGTTGGCATCCTTATTGGCATTCATCAAGGCCAGCCCGATTGATGCGCCCTTCTGTGCGACCTCGGCAAGTGCTGCCAGTGGTCTGAGGTCTTCGGTGTCGTGATCCTCGGGAAGTTCCATGGACTTACGCTCAAACATGCTCATGAGCCGTGAGGCACCATTGAGTCCCGATTGCCCCGCATTGGCTGCGGAGTTATTCATGGACTTGACCCGATCTGCCAGGGTAATTGCAGACACCCTGTCAGAAATTGGAAGGGCCTCAATGGCGCAGTCTGTTTCAACAATCCTATTTGCAACGCTTTTGATATTTTCTAGCCTGTCTGAATACCTGGCGGTAATGGCAGATCGAGCGACCTTGAACTCTCTAGACAGCGAGGAAACGCTTTCAGACAGGGCAAGCCTCCGGCCTATCTCGCTCCATTGCCGTTCTGTGAGTTTTGAAGGTCTGCCAGCCATTACGATGCCATCCTTTCCTCAAGCCGGTTCACCTTGGAGTGAATGAACCCGTCCACCTTCTGAGCCCCGAACATGATTCGGAGTTGGTGGACCATGATCCAAACGTCTGCCACTTCGGAGCAGATCCGGGATATATCGCCCCTATCGCCCAGGTGGTGCATGAGTTCGACCTGAAGCTCAGCCAGCTCCTCAACGGCTTTTAGAACCTGGGCATTGTGGCCGAAGTGGCGAAGCGCCTTTGAGTATGTGTCCTGATTCACCAGTTCTCCCGAGTCACAGGGCCGCGCTTTTCGACGGTGTAGCCCTTTGGAACCTTGCCGTAGTCTCGGAACTGGTTGAATACACGGAGGGCATCCTTGGCATCCACGCCAGGAGCCCAGTCCCGAACCTTGCCCTTGCGATCCTTCAGGACGAACCAGAACCAGTCCTTGCAGATCAGAGCCGGGTTCAATGCTTTCATCCGCTTGTATGCCACGTTGTAGCTCACGCTACCTCCAGAAGTTCAATGCCGAGTTCGGTTGCCGCGAATGCTTCAACCTGTTCTATGTAGGTTTGGAACTCCTCGACGGTTAGTTTTGCCGTGGACATGCCGACCACCTGACCATTCGGGAGGTCGATACATCCGATGAATTGCCGCTTTAGGTATTCGTGCCATGCGTCTTGGGTGAATTGCTTACCGTGAATCCAGCCGGTGTCCTGAATGGTCCGCAGGATGGCCCAGTAGCGTTTGTTCTGCTGGAGGCTACGCGAGGTCTTTTCAGGGCCTATCGTGATCTGGAGTGGCTTCCCAGCCTCGGCGCTGGCCTTCCAGTTGGACTTCAGGAACGCCCACAGGGCTTGTGCGTTGCGATCTTCTCTCAGTATGAAGGTTTTCACGATGCCAACTCCAAAAGCCCCTGGACATGGGCTAGTAGCTCAGCCTCCGTGCCATAGGTAGCCTCAAAGGTCCGTTTGCCGTTATGGATCGCGTGGCCGAATGGCCCGGTTTGGTGATGGCTTGGACACAGCGGAATGGTCATGAAGTGGGAGGCCCGCTGGCTCATGCCCCCGGTGTTCAGGTGGTGGACGAGGGCTGGAACGAATCCATGGCCGGATCTACGGCACACGATGCAGCCCAGGGATGCTACGCGGTCCAGGTGGTCATGCTCTGCCTTGGTGGTCATCGCATAGCCTCCTGAATCCAGACGAGCGCCTTGCCCGAGGTGATGTGCTTCTCATCCAGGGGGAACACACGCCACCCGGCAAGCTGGGCAAGCACTGTTTTTTCGCAGTCCCGATTGATGCCCAGGCCAGAGGAGTGCCCGGTCTTGCCCTTGGCAAACGTCCCGCCCTGGACTTCCACCAGTAATTTGATTTCGGGCCATGCGAAGTCAAAGCGGAACTTCCTGCCAGGGATCGCCAGGTATTCAGGGCATGGCTGAGGCAACCCAGCCGCCTTTATCTGCCACGCGAGAGTCTGTTCCAGGGGGCTGCTCATGGCCGAGGCCCGTGGTTATTGATTGTGTCGGAATAGGCAAGCGCAGACTCAGCACTGGAGAGGTTTTCTCCGTCTCCGATGATGCCGATCCGCTCAGTTAGTGCATAGTCCCAGTCTTCTTGGGCAAGTAATGGTTCCAACTGACACTTTTCCCGTCCTGGTCCGGGTTCTTTATCTTTTGGGTGTGGGTGAGGTTGCATCATCTGGCATACCTTAAGGAATGCTCAAGCAATGCTTGAGGAATGCTTAAGCACTTTGTCGGAACTTTTCCAACGTGCGGTTGCGCCTGCCTGCCCACGCTTGGTGAGCTTTTCGGCCTTCTGGATGGCTAGATCCCGTTCCTGTTCTGTGCGAATTCCGAACAGCCTTCCGGGGACTTCGGGAACGGCTGCGAACTTGGAGCCAATGGATTCCCAATGCTCACGCATAGCTTGGGCATCTTCGTTACACAGTCGGGCAATGGCATTCAAATCAGCGGGAATTGATCCGTCTTTCCAGCAACGTGCTACTAGCACAAGCCAGCATCCACGGGCAGATGGGGACCATGAAGCGAAGTCCTCATCCGAAAGCAACTCGGACGCATAGACGGGAAACCACGGCATGGGGCAGATGGCCATTAGGCAACCCCCGCGACGATGCGATCTGCCCAATCCGCCCCAACAATCGACGGAATCTGAACATCGACCTTGATCCCCTTGAGTGCCAGCCGATGGGCCAAGGCGAAGGCGGCATCCTGGCCCGTGTAATTGGGATCATTGTCACCAAACACGGTCACGGCTTCCACGCCCGCAGGAGGTTCCCAGCCCTTTAGTCCGTTAGCGTTCAAGGCGGCCCATACAGGGAGCCCGAAGGCTTTGGACGCACACAGAGCCGTTTCCAGCCCTTCCGCTACGCCTAGGGCTATCCCAGGCTCAGCAAGTCGCACCTGGGAGCATTCCCCCAGCACCATCCGAACCGGGTTGACCGCAGCCTTCCGTCCATCCGGGGTAAGGTAGGTCCGATGAATGCCGGTTGCCTTGCCCTCGTTTGGCCGTAACAAGGCCAGCATTGCCGGATGTGTGCCCCCGTCGATGCTGTGTTTAAGATTGGAGTGATACCGGATGTCCTGAAGAAAGCCCTCGGGGTTCCCACACCTGGACTCCAGATACCTCCACACGGGGTCTCCAGGGGTCACAGGACGGGCTTCCTTCCAAATCTTGGTAAGAATGCGCCGTTCATCGTCCTTCGTCTTTTTGACCTGCTGCTGAGCCGCCTGGACGGTTCCCACGATGGCATCCACTTCCTTACATGCCAGAGGGAAAGTCAGATTGCGGATCTTCATCACCAGATGGATGCCTGAACCCGCACCGCATTGGTTGCAGTAGTATGTTCCGTCCCCGTTCTCATCGTCGAATCGGAAACGATCCTTACCATCACGGCAGATCGGGCAGGGGCCATGTTCGTTCTTCAGATAGGTCTCATCCACGCCAAGCTGAGTCAGAAGTCCGCGCCACTTCCCACGGGCCATGTCTCGGGTTTTATCGCAATAGACGGCCATCACGCAGCCCTCTTAGACTTGGCCCACGCGATATTCTTGGAGTGAATCCATGACAATAGCTCAGGGGTGGGAGTTACGAGGTGGTATTCCTGCCTAGGCCAAGTCCCAAAGATGCCTTTGTAATTGGCGATGACCCACTTTTCAGACTTCTTTCGGTCATGTGCCAACTGGCAAAGCTGACCATAAATGCTTGACTTTCCCATGTCATGAAGCTGAACCTGGGCCTTGGGTTTCTTGCCTCGCACCTGAACCAGTTCACCTTCTGCCGTTTCGACATCGCTGGGCCTTTCGGCCTTGAACCCGCAGGATGGGCACTCGGGAGTCTTGGGCGGCTTCACGAAATGGCACTTGGGGCAAGCCTTGGGCAGCGGTTCGGGCTTGTCTGCCTCACACGCTGCGGATTCCTTGTGTTTTCTATCGTCCAGGTGGGTAACGGCAAAGTCCCAGGGGAATCCGAGCCGCTTAACGGTGCCGGAATGGTCTAGGACAATGGCGCGGGTTTTCCCGGTCTCTACGCTAGTCCGCAGCACCCGCCCGAACATTTGAACATAGCGCACCTTGGATTTAGTAGGACGGGCCAGGATCAGTGTTTCGCAAGCTGGGAAGTCGGCACCTTCTGAGAGCAAGGCACAGTTGCACAGAACCATGGATCGCCCCGCCTTGAAGTCCGCATAGATGGCCTGTTTTTCCTCATCGGTCATGTGGTAATCGACATGGACAGCAGCCACACCAGCAGCCAGGAATTGAGCGCATATATGCTTGGAATGCGCGATGTTGACGGCAAAGACCATCGTCTGCCGATTGGGAGATAGCTTGAACCAGTGAGAAACAATGTCACCAACTAGCGGAGCCTTATCCATAGCCTGCCCAAGCTGGTCTTCCTGATAGTCGCCTGCTACCACCTTGACGCCCCGCAGATCGGGGTCAGCAGGTGCCCACACATCGGCGTCCACCAGATAGCCGGTATCAATGAGTTCCCGCATGGTCACGCCAGCTACGATGCCCTCAAACAATGGCCCGCCAAGGGACGGGATCACTCTGCCGAGCCCCTTTTGATAAGGGGTAGCCGTGAGACCAATAGTGATCTTCCCGCGCATGATCTCAGCATAAGCCTTCGTCCCAGCGCAGGCATGGCACTCATCCAAGATCAGAAGGTCATAGTCATCCATGCCCCGCTTATCAAGGGTTTGAATGCTTGCCACCACCACGGAAGCCCTGGGATCGCGGGTATTGGAACCCTGAATGATTCCGTGCCGAATGCCGTAGGTATTGAACTTTTCAGAGGTCTGTTGAATCAACTGAACCCGATTACAGACAAAGGCGATCCGCTTGCCCTTTTCGAGCGCGTTCTTGACGATGCCCATAGCTACCACGGTTTTTCCGCCCGCCGTGGGAAGGTAAGCAATCACCCGCTTTTGGCCGTTAGCTATGGCGTTCCTGCAACCCCTTACCAGTTTCTCCTGGTAGGGGTGCATCGTGAAACTTTTAGGCTCTGGATAGCCTTGGAGCTCTTCCCAAAGATCGAGGTCAGCACTCATACCACACACTCATCAGCATCAAACAAGCCGCCTTCGGTCTGCTCAGCCGCCTTCAGGTTCCGGCAAGCCTGCTTCCAGTAGGATTCCTTCAGTTCAGCACCTACGAAGCGCCTGCCCATCTTCACGGCCATGAATCCCTCGGATCCGATCCCACCAAAGGGCGACAGAACCAGATCATCCGGGTTGCTCCAGAGGTCCAGGCCCCGCTGGATCACTTGAAGCTGGAGAGGGCAGATATGCCGTTCGTCCTTTTCCTCGCGGGCTGATTCTTTCTGGAGCGTGTCGCTGGGGTTGATGTCCATCCAAACTGGGGAGGCATACTTTTGCCACATCTGGACTGGGAACGTCTCATTGGTATGGGTCACAGGCTCAGGATTGGCCCCGCGCTTCCGCATGGTCACAAGGTAGTCAGGAATCCCCTGGCGGCTGATCGTGCTGTCCTTCTTAATCTGCTTATGCAGCAGCCCGATGGCCTTGGTGCGCTGCATGGCGGTCACGGGGTCTTTCCAGATGCAGACCTCGGAATGGAAGATGAAGCCCTCATCCTGGAACATGCGGATCAGATCACCACGGAAGTCACGGATGCCGATGAACCCATCCCGTTCCTTGGAGAACGGCAGATTCATCACATGGAAGCTAAGATTCCGACCTGGCATCATCACCCGATGCAGTTCCTTGGTCAGGAACCGGAAGTGCTCGTAGAAAGCGTCAGCATCGCGGCAGTTGCCCATGTCACGGTCTGAAGCCGAGTAGGTGTAGAGGCTGGCAAACGGGGGACTCATGATGCTGTATCCAATACTGTCCGTTGGAATACCCTTCACGACTTCAACGCAGTCACCGTGATACATCGCCCACTTCTTACCAAATTCCTGATTGATTACCTTCATTTCGACTCCCGATGATGAGCCAGATGCTCAGCTTGGCTGGCGAACAGCCGCAGATTTGAGGGATGGTTGTTCCATGGGTTGCCATCAATGTGATGCACAACCTCTTTCTTAGTTAGGAACCGCCCGATTTGATCTTCCATGACCAGACGATGCTCCAGCACATAGCCGCGAGTATCAGAACTGGGGTGAAGTGGGACTAGACAAACAAAATAGCCAGTATTCAAAAGAACCCGTCCACCCGAATAGGCCGGATTGTTCTCACCCAACTGGGCGAGTCCAAGGCACCGAAGGCTGCAATACTTCGATTCCTTTACCTGTGCGGGAGATCGGTAAGTTTCGACATGCTTACCGCAAACGGCACAATCAAAGATGGCTGTCTTAGCCCTCCCAGGCCCTTTACCTTTGCGATCCTCACCATGGCACTTCTGGCTGCAATACTTGGGGTCTGACTTCACATTGGCAGGGCTACGCCGTTTCCTGGATTCCTTGCCACAGACTACGCAAGTGAACTCGCAGATCATGAGGCCACCAACCAAGAAGGCAGAATCATGTCCATCTGCGGGTTGTATTCGTCGTTTGACCTAACCGTGCCCCGAATGTCCTGCTCATTGAATTGGTGCATGTGAGAAACCATCCCTTCGGCCATGCGCTGGGCATCGGCCTCTTTGCGTTCGATGTTGGAGACCACAGCGCCCTCAAGATCAGAGGTCACGACGTGGCAATGGACGGGCTTGATCTGCCCAAAGCGCCAGCACCTGCGGATCGCCTGGTAGAACTGCTCGTATGAGTCGGAAAGGCCAAGAAAAACCACGTTAGGGCAATGCTGGAAGTTCATACCAAAGCCACAGATTGAAGCCTTGGAAACCACCACGCGATGCGATCCGTCCTGGAACCCGAGCATCCTGGATTCCTTCACTTCCATGGAATCGGAGCCGGTAATCTCAACAGCGCCGGGGATGGCCGAAGCCGCTGATTCTGATTCAGCGTTGAGGTTGGAGAAGATCAGCCAGGGCTCATTGGGCTTCGTGGCCACAATCTCCGCAACACGGGCCACACGCTCCGGGGTAGTGATCTTGCGGGCCTGCTGACGTTCCTGGAGTGTGGTGGCTTCCAGGGCGAACAGGAGCCCATCGGGGGTGTGCTCCGCCTGGACGATGTGGGGGTGCATGATCAGTTCGGGCAGGATGAAGTTGCCATCCTCATAGCCCAGGTCTGAAGGCTTACGGATCATCACAGCCCAGGAAGCCAGCCACTTCCAGAAGTCGTTCTCAGCGTGGCCCTTGATACGCCACTTGGCCGTATCCCCGCCATCATGGACGAAGAACGTGGACAGCATCTCGGTGCGGGTCAGAACCCCCAGGAACTCCGCGTGATTCCCAAGCTCCATGTGATCGTTTGGGGCTGGGGTGGCCGTGCAGGCCAGCTTGAACGGGGTTTCCTTGAACGACTCGATGATCTGCTGTCGGAACTTGCCGTCATAGCTCTTGAGGATGCTGGATTCATCCAGGACGATCCCGGTGTAATCCGAAGGGTTGAAGTGATCCAGCATCTCGTAATTGGTGATCGTGATCCGCGCATCGCAAGGGGTGCGGGAATACTCCAGGTCGATGCCGAACTTCTTACCCTCGCGCACTGTCTGTTGAGCCACGGCCAGAGGCGCGAGAATCAGCACCTTGCCGGGAACTTGATCCGCCCAAGCAAGCTGCATCGGGGTTTTGCCCATTCCACAATCTGCGAAGATGGCAGCGCGGCCACGCTTGAGCGCCCAACGGACAATATCGGCCTGGAATGGGAATAGCATGGAGGGGACCGGGCCAGGGGATGGGAGCCCAGTAGGTATCGCCTTGATAGCCTTGGATGCGATGAACTCTTGATAGCTCATGCCACCCGCCCAAAGATCGCGTAGGCAACGGCATAAAGGTTCTCAAGCTGGCCCTCAAGCTCTGCAACTTCAAGCGCCTTAAGCCCACGATGCTTGGCACGTTCCACCAGATCGAAGTGATACCTATCCCGGAACTCCCGATACAGGCTGACCCATGCCTCGCGGTGTTCTATGCCGCTGGAATAGCAATGGTCTCGGACGATACGATTAACCTTGGCCCGTGTGCTTAGGTCCGCAGGATGAACATCTGGGGTTGGAAGCGAAGTCAGCGACTGGAGAGCGACCTCAGTGCGGGTTTCAATGGCTTCCACGCGAGTCTGGAGCGTCTGGATCTGCCGCTCATGGTCCACTAGCACCTGAGCCTGGGACAGCAGCATCTCGGCAGGGCTGAGACTCTTTACCGAATAGGTGCCGGTCTTGCGAATCGCGGGCAGGACTTCCCCGGCGATCCACTTCTGCATGGGGAGAGCCAGCGGCTTATCTGACCGGCCAAGGAAGAAAAACATGCCCGCTTCGGTAAGCGTGACCATATCTTGCATTCCTCCAAGGGTGTTAATCGGATTACTACCCTTCCATTCGTCCGGGATATGGGCGGTCAGATTTTTCTGCCAGCGGTAATTCAGGGCCTCGGCTACGTCTTTGGCAACCCATCGGGGTTCCCCATCTGGCCCGGTGACGGTCCTGACAGCCAGACCTTGAAAGGAAAAGGTATTGAGGTTAGATTGGGACATCGGCTTGACTCCTCTATGGATAGCCGGTTGCGGTTTAGGCCCCGATTGGTCGCTCTTTCGGGGTCTTTTCTTGCCCATGACCGGAGAGATTCCGGATCAGGTCAAAGAGGTTTTCCATTTCTTCTTCGCTGAGGGCCTGGATGACCGTGGGTAACATCCCCAGGTGAATGAATCGCTCGTCATTCAGCGACTCCCAGCGACTCCATGTGCCCGCGTCCACACCCAGCGGGACGTATAGGTCTTGGGGCATACGCTCCAAGCGATCAGCGGCCGTCCTGAGCCAGCGTTTGACCTTCAAGGTGTCGTGCGCGACCTTATGCACGGTGGCACCCATGGCCCAAGTGATCGAGTTCCTGAATCTGAGTTGGCAGGTGAATTTCGGGCTTACTCCCGAATGGAGAGCCGCAGCCCAGCAGATCCAGAGACAGGAACGGGAACGTCCTCACGATGCCGCCTCTAGTGAGTCAGAGCCGTGAGGGCCGGGGATCGGATCAAAGCCCATCATGATTGCGGCAAGCCGTGGGATACCCGCAGCAGCTTCAATCTTCAAAGCCATTGCCTTCGTCAAGGGCAACTTGCCATGTATCAGACGGTTAATGTAGGCGTCATCCTGTCCACACCTCCGGGCAACTTCCACGATGGAGAGGCCGGAATCCCAGATCAGTTGGCTTACGTCGATACCCATGCTTCAAATTCTGTATCATCGTTACAGAAAGTCAAGGGGGTTCGTGATGCAGATTCTGGACCGTCAGCACAGAATGAGCCCATGCCGCGCTGGAAATATAGAGATGCCTTCAATGCTGACTATCTGGCCTTCCACAAGGGGTCAGACCTCAGCCACGATGAGATAGCCGAAAAGCTAGGCAAGAGCGCCCATGCTATTGCCACATACCGGCGCAAGGGTGAAAGCGGCAGCATTCCTCCCGAGGATGTGATTCGGAAGTTTGCGGCCATGGTAGGGAAATCCCCGTTCACTTATATGGATGATCCAAGGGTAGGAGATGCCGTTGGGCTGGAAAATTATGCAGACATGCCCCAATGGCAGCGTGATCTGCTCCAGCGGAACCTTCGTGGGATTGATGGATCTAACCTATCGCCCCAGGTGTGGGAAATGTTGCTCGACCAACTCTTGACGCAAGCAAGATCAATGGAAGCAGCGATCCTAGCCGGTAAAAAGGATGTGACAAAATAGGGCACCCGCTGTCCAATCCTGAGTGGTTCAATGTACGACCCCAGGAAAAGGTTCAAGATGCCAGACTCAATTATCGCCCTTGCCGCTTTCGCCAAGACCTTTGGGATAGCGGTGATATCCGTTACAACTGACATTCCGGCCACAACAACGGATGGAGTTGTCGTGTTTATTTTCATCCCTGTTTCAGCCTCACCAGCGGAGCAAGGGCGCATCCTAGCGGAGTTCATGCGGGGTATGGTCCCCGAAAGGAGAGTTGCTTGAGAATCCCTATCGCCTGCATCTTCATGTCGGTTGCCCTCATGGGGCAGGGATACGACAAAACCACCTGGGGGATGACGGAGGCCCAGGCCCGCGCAGCTTACCCAGGCATTCAATGGTCAGATGTCCGAATCAATGGGCATGTGCTGTCGGATGGTATCTGCCGCATGTCCAAGATTGATGACATAGATGTTGAGGTGGTATTGAGGTTCAAGGATGACCACCTTTCCAGCGCAGAAGTAGCCATGGCCAATTCCCGCGCAGGAACTTCGGACCAAATGCTTGCAGCCATGCGAAATGTTTCAAGGCTTAAAAACTTGCTGAAGGATAAATATGGAGTGCCCACTGGGGGAAGATTGGACCCCGAATGGGTATTGGATGGCATGACGGTAAAGACACGGACGATGACGATGGTCCCCGGATTGATTATTTTTTCGATTGAATACAAGCCTCGGAATGCCATGTCTGGCCTGTAAAACACCCCATAGATTTCACAGAAGCACTCTTTGGAGTGCTTTTTTTTTTGTCTTTTTTTATGTAGGCTGTTGACTTTTCTGTATCGCTGATACAGAATTAGTCCAGGCAAGCAAACAACCCTTCCAACCCACTGAGCGAACCAGGGGAACCCATGACCACCACCCGCCTAGACATCATCAAGGGCCTGAGCCAGCAGATTGCCGACATCTGCGACATGCCCACCGTTCCCGCCATGGCATGGGAGCGCATCACCGAACTTCAGGGCGAGATCGAACACCAGATCAACCTGAGCAACCAGGAATTCGAGGCTGAGAACGAAGCCCAGATCCAGGCCGAGTGCAACGCCGGAGCCCGTGCGCTTCGTGCCATCTGCACTCAGGAGTGGGCCTCATGAGCCACAAGTTCACCGCCTCCGAGATTCTGGATGCCTTCCAAACCCACGGCTCCGATGTTTCCTACTGCCCCGACTGTGGGGAGTTCCAGGGATCGGACTCCAACAACTGCGGGGACCGCAACTGCCAGGGTGACTCCTGCACCCGCTATGAGGACCTCCGCTATGAGCTTGAGGTTGCCTTTGAGCGTGAGACCGAAGCCATGGGGAAGTTCGTGACGGCTATCGCTGAGGCCCTTGGCGTCAAGGAAGTCTTTGGCGGTGGCTTCGTTGAATCAGACATTTTGGACGCCATCAAATCTCTTAAAAGGAACGCAGCATGAGCCAAGTCCTAACCGCCGAAGTAGTGGCACCCCTTACCCCTGAGCAGGAAGCCGCTGCCGCCCTGAACCACGCGATGGAGGTAGTCACCCGCGCCAAGGCCGTGGTGATCAAGTCGGATGACGATTACCGCGCCTCTGATTCAGCCTGCGCTGCCATCAAGGGGGAGATTAAGAAGGTTGAGGCCCGCCGTGATGAGTTGGTCCGGCCCCTAAATACGGTGGTCAAGAAGATCAACGCAGGCTTCAAGGATGTAACCAGCGCCCTGGAATCCGCATTGGATGCCTACCGCCGCCCCATGACCGCCTATCAGACTGAACTGGCCCGCCAGCGTCAGGAAGCGGAAGCCCTTGCCAGGAAGGAACAGTTTCGCATGGAAGCCGAGGCCCGCGCCAAGGCCGATGCCGAGATTGCCGCCGCCAAGCTGGCCCGTGAGGAAGCCGACAAGGCCCGCGCAGAAGCCGAGAGTGACGATCCCTTTGCCGCTGCACTGGCTGAGGAGGAAGCTGCCGAGGCTGAGGCCCGCGCCAATGAGCAGGCCGAAACCGCAAAGCAGGCTATCCGCGACATGGCGACTATCGAGGTCATCCCCGAATACACCGCCCCCAAGGTCACTGGATCAGCCTCCAAGACATTCACCGTCTGGACGTATGAGGTTGAGGACGAAAGCCTCATTCCCATGGCTTACCGCCCTGTTGACCATGCCTCCATCGCCCGCGATGTGAAGGCTGGCAAAGACGGATGCCGCATCCCTGGAATCCGTGTGTTCTCCCGCATTGAGGTGAAGTGATGACCACTCGTAAATTCACTCCCGAAGAAACCGCCCTGATTCACCGCACCTTCATGGCTGAGGCCAGCAAGGATGATCTGGCCCTGTTCATCGCTACCTGTGAGCGAACCGGCCTTGATCCCTTCGCCCGCCAGATCATGGCCTCCAGCCGCAACGTCAACAAGAACGGTCAGTGGGTAACGGTCTGGACTTGGCTGGTGACCATCGACGGACTCCGAAAGATCGCCGTGGACAGTGGCGATTACGAGGGCCAGGAAGGCCCCTGGTGGTGCGGGAAGGATGGCGTCTGGCATGAGGTATGGACCCAGCCCACGCCCTGCTTTGCGGCCAAGGTGCTGGTTCACCGCAAGGGGTTCAGGACCGGCCTTTCCGGCATCGCCAAGTATGAAAGCTACGTCCAGAAGAAGAAGGATGGAAACCCTAACAACGTCTGGCAGAACCTTGGCGATCACATGACCGCGAAGTGTGCCGAGGCCCTGGCCCTGCGCCGTGCCTACCCCAATGAGATGGCTGGACTCTATACCTCTGATGAGATGGAGCAGGCAGGTATCGAGCCGCTTGAGCCGGTTTATGTCTCGAAAAAGACCCCGGAGTCTGTTCATAACGTCGAACCGATCCACCCCGTTACCGATGGCTGGGGGATCGACGCGATGAGTGAGTTTGAGGGCATCTTGGACCGCGCATACACCGCCTTTGGCCGTGGTGGGAAGCCAGAAGCCTTTGCCGCATTCGCTGAGAAGTGGAAGGCCCGCAAGTCTGAGCCCGCTGGGCCAGTGCTGGTTGCCATGGAAACATTCGTGGCGAAGCTCGAAACCGCAGCCGCCAAGAAGATGGAGAAAGCGTCATGAATGACGCTACCCGGCTGAAGAACTACCGGGAGGAACTGGCCTCGCTGGTTCCTCCCACCAGCCCCGGCGCAGTCAAGGCTGATGACCCGCGCATGATCCGGTATCACAAGGACTTTCAAGCCTACGTCAACCGGAAGCGACTGCTGACTGAGTGCATCAACGGCATGACCGCCCTGGTTCAACCCTACCCAAAGAACCCCAAAGCCTGCACCCCCACGGCTGAGTTCAATACACACGCTCATTGCTACGAGAGGAAGGCATCGTGAACTCATTTGAACACATGATCCTTTTCATTCTGGCAACAACTAAAACAGAAGAAACGCACAACATGGAACTTATCCACCGCGATTTGCATTCAGGAGGATTGCCAATAAATGGCTTCAACCTGAACGATAAATGCCGCGATCTATGCTGTCCGGTCTGCTGCGGACTTCCTCCATGGCAATGGGATGGAATGTTCTCAGCATCCGTAAAAGTAACCCCCAGGATGGAGAAGGATTATCACTGGGTAAACAAAACAATGGTGTGGAATAAAAAATTCAGAGTTGATTTCACGGCATTCAACTGGAGAACCGAACGCACCTGGGGATGGATTGATAAGCCATTCGGTGAATGTAGCCAATGCCATAAATGGGGACAAGTCGCTAATCATAAGATCCCTACTCCATACATCAAATGTGATGGTGAGCCATACAAAGACATTAAGAGATGGAATAAGTTGCATGTTTGTTTGAAGTGCATCAAGTCTGAAAACAAATCCATATCAAAACTAAATCAAGCAAAAGAAGTTAAACGCCTAATCCGTGAACTCAAAAAACTAGCGAAGGGAGCTTGAAATGATGGATGCACCGAAGAACCTGGGAGAGCTTCGCCGGATGCTTGCCGAGACAATGCACGAAGTTCGATATGGGCACATGGACCCTGCGCGTGGGATTGCAACGGCTAAGATCGCAGCTCAGATTGCGAATGCTTACGAGGTTGAGATTAAGGCTTGGGTTTACATCCAGGAGATGGATGGCGAAGTCAAATCACTCGGGAAGATGCCTATTAACACTCTCCCGTTCCGCAAAGAAACGGCTATCACTCTTGAGCAAGTCCCATGAGCAACTTCCCTTACCAGGAAACGCCATACGGATTCCAATGGGGTCCGGTGCTGATCGAGCGTTGCGCCTCTGATCCCAAGTGGGGTGTGATTCTGACCCTCAAGACTCAAAAGGGAACGGCTGAGGTTCGTGTTACTCCATCCGGGATCGTCAGATACAGCCTGGGGGCCAAGTGATCCGCTTCCTGAAAGCCTCCTTTATCACGCTCACCACGGCCTTTTGGGTGGTGTTCTGCTTCGGGGTTCTGAGTTGTGCGGTGGAGAACCATCGAACAGGCAAGGTAACTGATTCCCAGGTCCAGGAATACAACCGGGGCATTGAGGAAATGAACCGAATCATTGAGCGTGAACGTCAGATTGTGAGGGCTGCAAAGTGATTCTGGTTTCCATTGTTGTCATTACCCTCTGTGCCTTCGCGTTCAAAGGCATCTGGGACATCGTTACCGAGTCCGACCAGGACATCATCCACCGTAGGCAGCAGGAGGCTCTGCGGAGGTATCACAAGGCCATGGCGAAGGACCGCCAGAGGGCAACCGGGTATTGGATGGAGCGGGGGAAGATCATCCGTCCACGGGTGCAGGAATGAGCCACAGTCCCGCCACACTCGAAAAGCGCAGGGAGTATCAGCGGCTTTATCGGATCAACCATGCCGTGGCCATCGCCAAGGCAAGCCGAGAACGCTACCGGCATCTCAAGAGCCTGGGTATCTGCGTCATCTGTCGACTGTCTGACGCTCTCCCTGGTCTGGTCCGGTGCCAGGACTGCACTAAAGAAGCCCTAGCCAACAAGGCAGACCTGAAGGCTAGGAGAGATGCCCCATGAGGTGCCGCGCATCCGAGATCGAAGGCCAGTGCCAGAACGAAGCCATCACCGGAGAGTTCCTGTGTGATTACCACCTGGACCAGATCGAAGAGGGTCACCGGGTCCGCATGGTTGCCTCCCCCAGGTGCTCCGCAACAGCCAAGGGGATGTATGACCGGCCCTGCCGACTCCCCGCCGCTGAAGGTGAAGACCTGTGCCATGTCCATCTGAGGGCTAGCCGAGACCCTGCGTTGCAGGTGATCCAGGAACTGATCCGCAAGAAGCAAAGCGCGGCTTAGGTGTCTGCGGATTCTGCGGAGCGGAACATTGAAACACAGCAACCGTGCGGGTTTGCACCAACCAACCCGCCACTGTCCAGGAGATCCAGTGTCCCTGAATCTTGAAACCCAGGAACAACTCGACAACCACAACCGAGCCGTGGAACTTCATAACCTCAAACTCCGCATCGCCAAGCTGGAGCCAATCGTGGATCTCGCGGCGAAGTGGTATCTGGCTGGCACCCCGCAGGAAGGCGTGAACCAGGCACAGCTTGACCTGGAGGACGCCCTGCACACCTACCTTGAACTCACCTGATCTTGTCCAAAAGGAGGTCCCATGTCTTGCTGTGATGGCTGGTGGGAGCCTGATGAAGCCGTGAATGGAGAGTGCCCCGCCTGTGGCGGTCCTACCGTTGATGGCAGCGCACAGTCCGGCTGCAATTACTCACCCTGTATCTGCGAAGTCTGCGGTGATCGTCCCTGCGACGGCAGTTGTTGATCTTATCCAGAAGGAGCCCACATGGATGACCAGCGTGAAACATTGGCGCGAGATTACTTCGTCAAAGAGCGCAGCGACCTAATGGCCCGTGTCGCGGAACTGGAGGCGGCGCTGAAAATCGCAGCCGAGGCGATGGGGGAACGGCGAGGATACAGCGAAGGCTGGGAATGGAAGTATGGTCCCGCCTGGGATGAAGAAGATTCCATCGTGCGTAAAGCACTTAACCGCAACTGATCTTGTCCAGGAGATACCCGATGGATTACCACGGCATCACCCACCCATGCCCTGGATGGCTTCTGCCCCTCTGGAGGCGGGTCTTCTGCCGGAGGAACATCCACGCCTTCGATGAGGTTGGCTGCACCGAAGGTGGCTATCTCTCCTGCGATGCCTGCGACTTGGTAGTTTTCATCAAGTCCGTAGACACCACTTACCAAGAACTGTGAATGTCCAGGAGA
>Ga0214247_1000470_pt1 | contig 25438 bp, 20 predicted proteins | sample TroBogypolimnion_18_FD_153085 | JGI IMG/M metagenome (GOLD analysis project Ga0214247, IMG submission 153085) | Freshwater microbial communities from Trout Bog Lake, WI - 03JUN2009 hypolimnion | ecosystem: Environmental > Aquatic > Freshwater > Lake > Hypolimnion/Profundal zone ... | reverse complement strand
CCGAAATCCATCCCCAGGCCGAGGCCTTTGTGCGCACATTGGGCGACCGTCTGACGCTGGGCGCCATCTTCCTGCTGGACTATGGTTTCCCAGAGGCCGAGTATTACCACGAGCAGCGCCACATGGGCACGGTGATGTGCCACCGCGCCCACCTGGCCGATGGCAACCCGCTGGAGGCGGTGGGACTAAAAGATATTACCGCCCATGTGAACTTCACCGGCATTGCTGTGGCCGCGCAGGACGCGGGCCTTGAGGTGTTGGGTTACACCAGCCAAGCGCACTTTTTGATGAACTGCGGCATTGTGGAACTGATGCAAAACGCCTCCCTTCCCGAGCGAGTGGCGGCGCAAAAGCTGATTCTGGAGCACGAGATGGGCGAGTTTTTCAAGGTCATAGGCCTGGCCCGGGGCGCCGATTTTGCAAGCCTGGGTTTTTCCCACGGAGACCGCACGCATCGCCTGTAACAATAGACCCGGCCGCCCCCCGTGCAAGCGCTAACTAGGCTTGCGCGGCAAGCCGGGTTAGTATTGCTGAAAGCGCTTACATAATCCATGACAGACACTGCGAAACCTGAAAGACCCGCATGAACCAAGCACGCATTGACGCATTGATCCACCTGCCCGTGGGCAGCCCGGCCCTGGCCTGTGTCGACATTGGCGGCACCAAGGTGGCCGTCAGCATGGCCGACCACCGCGGCATCAGCGGCAAGGTTTCCGAACCCACAGCAAAAGAAGGCGAGAACGACGCGCTGGGCCTGCAAATCATTCGCCTGATCGGCGAGAGTTGCGCCCTGGCGGGCATCCCGCTGTCCAGCGTGGGCTCGGTCGGTGTGTCGTCCTGCGGCCCCTTTGTACTGAACGAAGGGTTGGTGGAATTGGCCGCGCCCAATATCTGCGGCGGCCTGGCCGGCAAGGCCCGTGGCCTGCCCAATGACTGGATGAGCGCCCTGCTGGAGGCACCGCTGCGTGCCGCCTTCAAGAACGTACGCGTAGAAAACGATGGTGTCGGTGCGTTGGAGGCCGAGCGCCGCTGGGGCGCGCTGCAGGGTCTGCGCAACTGCGCCTATGTCACTTGGAGCACCGGAATCGGCATGGGCCTGTGTGTGGACGGTCATATCCTGCGCGGCAAGAACGGCAACGCCGGGCATTTGGGCCACACCTTTGTGGTCGAAGACAACGACGCCCTGTGCGGTTGCGGCCTGTTGGGCGATGTGGAAGCGCTGGTGGCCGGCAATGCCATCCCCAGACGCTTTGCGGCCAAAGGCTATGCCGATGCCTCGGCACTTTTTGCTGCCGCCCGCGCCGGTGACGCACAGGCCGTGGACATCATCGATGCGCTGTGCAAGGTGATGGGCCGGGCCCTGTTCAATGCCACGGCCATGCTCGACCTGCAGCGCATTTCCCTGGGCGGCAGCGTGTTCTGGCACAACCAGGACTACCTGTTGCCGCGCCTGCAGGCCTTTATGCAGGGCAAGCTGCCGGCGCTCACCAACGGGTTGGAGATCGTGCCGGCAGGCCTGGGCGAGCGCGTGGGCGACTTTGCGGCATTGGCGCTGGTCATGCGCTAAAGCCGGCGGCCATTGATCTAACGCAGGGACTTCCTCTTTTCTTCCAAACCGTCCTTGCACTGGCGCGGCCCGGCCCCAAGATGATGAACACTCTTTCGCACGCATGACACCGCCTTAGAAAGCGGCGCTGTGGTGGGGGGCAAACATCCTGCAGTTCTACCGAGGGCTCGCCATGCCATTCCCGCCCGCTGTGATTCGATGCCGCACTGCGCCAACCCGGGTGGCTGGGGTCGTGTCATGAAAAGGCGCACAGCCCTCTGTCTGCTCGCCTGCCCCCCCGCATGCTGGGCTGAACGGCCCCGCATTCTGGTGGTGGAAAGCTACCACGCCGAATACCGCTGGGACCAGGACTACCGGCAGGCGCTGGTGGAGATGCTGGGCCAGCGCTACGGCCTGGAATTTTTTGAAATGAACACCAAACGGCTGCCGGTGGAGATGCACGCCGACATGGCGGAAAAGGCCCTGGCACGTATCCGCAGTCTGCAGCCGGTGCTGGTCATTCTGGGTGACGATGCGGCCCTGCATTACCTGGGTGCACCGCTGGACAGGATGGACATTCCGGGCGTCTACCTGGGCATCAACGGCAATCCACGCAAGTACGGCCAGATGCACTTCAGGAACATCACAGGGGTGCTGGAGCGCCCGCTAATCAAGCGCAACATCGCCTTTATCCGCCAGATTCTGCCGCCCGCTCGCAAGGTGCTGGTGCTGTTCGACAATGACCTGAGCGTCCAGTTGATTCACGCGGAGCTGTTTGAAGGCAAGCCCAGTATGGTGGTCGATGGCATGCAGGTGGATCTGAAGTTGTGCAAGTCGCTCGCCGAGTGGAAGCAAAGCATTCTGACCGCACCCTCCGATGGCTACCAGGTGACGATTGCGGGCACCTACCACACGCTGACGCTGCCCAACGGCAAGGTGGCCGATGCCAACGAGGTGATCGCCTGGGCCTGCGCCAACACCCGACTGCCCCTGTTTGCCCTGTGGGAATTTGCCGTCGGCCCGAACAAGGCCATTGGCGGCCTGGTGTTGAGCAGCTATGAGCAGGGAAAGGCCGCGGCAGCCATCGCCCTGGACATTCTGGAAAAGGGCGCCAAGCCCTCGGAACGGGTTCCGGTCACCGCCCGCCAGGGAGACTTCGTCTTCAGCAAATCACAGCTGGCCCGCTTCCACCTCGTACTTCCACCGGACATTGCGGCGCAGGCCCAGTGGATGGAATAAGCGGCGGGCGCAGCAGCCGGCAAGCCCCTCACGCGGCAGTCAATGGCAGTGCTCCATCCTGCGACAAGCCCCTGCGTCCGTCTCCGAGCTTGAAGACCGCCACCACTTTCACCATGTCCTGCGCCTGGCTCTTGAGTCCGCTGGCGGCTGCGGCCATCTGCTCGACCAGGGCGGAATTTTGCTGGGTGGTCTGGTCCATTTCCTGCACGGCACGCCCGACCTGTGCCACACCGGCCGATTGCTCGCTGCTGGCCGAACTGATCTCTGCCATCAGATCGGAGACGCGTTTGGTCGCGCCCACCACCTCGGTCATGGTTTCACCGGCCTGGTCCACCAGAGAAGATCCGTGCTCGGCACGGCCCACGCTGTCGTTGATGAGGTTCTTGATTTCCTTGGCAGCGTCGGCCGAACGCCCCGCCAGCGCCCGCACCTCGCTGGCCACCACGGCAAAGCCGCGGCCCTGCTCGCCCGCACGCGCCGCTTCCACGGCCGCGTTCAGGGCCAGGATGTTGGTCTGAAAGGCAATGCCGTCGATCACGCCGATGATCTCCGATATCTTGCGCGACGCCTCGTTGATGCCGCGCATGGTGAGCACCACCTGGTTCACCACTTCACCCCCCTTGAGGGCGATGGCCGAGGCATTGCGCGCCAGCTGGTTGGCCTGCAGCGCGGACTCCGCGTTGTGCCGTACGGCCTCGTCGAGTTGCGCCATGCTTGAGGCGGTGGACTCCAGGGCGCTGGCCTGCTGTTCCGTGCGCATGCTGAGGTCGTTATTGCCCTGCGCAATTTCGGCACTGGCGTTGGCCACGCTCTCTGAACTCTGGCGCACATGGGACACCACGTCGATCAGGCTGTCCTGCATGGCAGCGAGCGCCTGGGCCATGGTGGCCAATTCGTCGTGTCCAGCGGTGTGGATGGGCTGGCTCAGATCCCCCGCCCCAATGCTCTGTGCCGCATGCCGGGTGGCCTCCAGGCCACGGGCAATCCCGCGCGACAGGCTCCAGCTGGCGAACACCGCAATCGACACGCACGTGAGCAGCAACACTGCGCCCCAGAAGTAGAGGCGGCGGAAATCGGCTTCGATCGCCTGGCGTGCCGTCTGTACATTTTTCAGCTGACCATCCACCAGGGCCTGGGTGGTGCGTATGTAATCGATGGTCCCCGGGGCTAACTTGTCCTGCACCAGGGCCTTGGCAGCAGTACCGTCGCCTGCAGCCTTGAGTGCGTTGGCCTGATCGCGCACGGCAACCCATGCCGTGCGCACTTCGCCCACGGCAGCAGCACGCTGCCTGGAGTCCGGGTCGCGCACCAGGGCCAGAAAGGCCTTTTGGGTCTCGGAGGTTTGCTCGGTGGTCTCCTTGATGCCCGCCTTGAAGAAGTCCAGCAACGCACTGCCATCGGAATAGGCCACCGCCAGGGAGCGTGCCGAGTTTTGCCGCACATTGGCCTGCCAGAGGTCTGCCAGATGAAGCAGCTCGGTTTCAGCCTCCATGCGGCTGGCGGATTGGGAGACCGATTCCATGAGCCACGCTGTAATGCCCGACAGCACCAGAAACGCCAGGGTGATTACCAGGTAACCCAGACTGATCCGGGTTGAAATCTTCAGATCGTTCATCGCCAAAGCTCCCAAATGGCCAAACCATCACCCTTTTTGCAGCAATCAAAGATGTGTGATTGGGAGCACATTATGGGTTGAGAGCATGTGCTGCGTGAAGCCGTCCATTGCCTGGTAGCGCAAGCAGACATGCGCTAGATCAACAGTTGCGCGGATTGCACAACAGCGCCGGCCCTGCGGGGCGGACCCGCCCCGCGCGTCTCAGGGTTTGAATTGGAGCGCCAGCACCTTGTCGGCCACGCAGCGGCCTTGCGGCTTGCCGCCTTCAATCGAGAAGCGGTAGTGGATGCCGGCATACAGGCGTGACACCGCTGCCTCGTCGGCGGCGGCTTTAAAACTCTTGAAGTTGCGCGGGCCCCAGCCTCTATCGTTGTGGGTGTTGTCGGTGAACAGGGTGTCGGCGCCAAACAGTTGCTCCAGCACGCGCGAGGCCGCGGCCGACTGCACCGAGTGGCCCGAGGGGTAGTCCGGGAACGGCGGCGTCGGCATCAGCGAGGGCGTCCAGTTGCTGTCTATGCCGAGCTGCACATAGGTCACCGGGCGTATCAGGTTCAGCGTGTACTTGGTGTTCCAACCCGCCACAAAGGCGTCGGACATGGCCAGGTTCAGGCGCGCAAAGGTCTCGGCTGCGGTCGCCAGGCTGGCCTTGCGGGACTTCAACAAATCGTTGGCGATATAGGCCCAGTGGCCGGCCGGAGTCGGTGTCTTGCCCGCATCGTCGGCCCAGTACAGGGCAAACTGGCGCTGCTCTTGCGTGGCGGCGGTGCTGATCTTGTAAACCTCCAGCCCTTCCTTGTAGTAGACCGAGTTGGTTTCTTCCGAATAGGCGGGCGGCGGCGGCGCCGGGCAGTCGGCGGCGGTCTTCAACACCATGGGACGGTTCTGCCCCCAGTAGGGCAAGAGCGCAGACGCAAAAGCGGGTGGCGTGGCCGACCATTTTCCGCTGCCGCTGGGCGGCACATAGTTGGCCTGGCTGCGGCGTATCGGCCCCCAGGCCTCGTGGCCGCCGTCGGTGCGGGCCCAGGTCATGATGGCCATGGCCATCAGCTTGCCAAAGGTCTCCGACCGGTTGCTGATGTCGGGCGTGACGCTGTTGGGGTCAAAGTCCTGCGTGTATTTGAGCGGCAAGCCGCGCTCCAGCGTGTCGATGCGCGCCTTGTTCTCGGCGCTGGCATTGCTGAACATCATGCGCGTCATGGTGGCCAGGGCCGCATTGGCCACGGTAGGCCAGTGCAGTGGCTCGTCCGGCTGCGCCCAGGGCAGCGAGCTCAGCTCGTTCAACTGCCCGGCCAGGCTCTGATAACCAGACATGCCGGGCACCACGGATTCGTACAGCGCCAGTCCCAGATAGCCCAGGGCGCGCGCCGCCACCGGCGGGCTGAAGCCGGGGGTTTGCTGGATCAGTTGCAGGTCCAGATACATCCAGTCGTAAGCGACGCCGGAGCTGTAGGCGCTGGCGGGCTTGGCCGCCGCCAGGGCGGTGGAGGAGTTAAGGCTCTGCGCCTGGCCGGGCATTGCGGCTAGGCTGCCGGCAGCCAGCAGTGCCAGGGTCAGTGCTTTCAAACTGGGGGAACGCAGACTTGTGCGGTGCAGGTTCATGGTGCTTTCCAGACGCTCACGCCGGCCTCTTTGTCGACGCTATAAAACTGGTCTGCCGCAACGGCCTGCCAGGCACTCCAGTCGCCATGGGGCCACTGCACGCGCAGCTTCACGTCTTTGGCATCCCCCAGGCCGAAATGCATCCAGCCCAAATGCCCGCTGGCATGGCCGCCACCTATGGTGAGCTCTTCACGGATGATGCGACCGCCCAGATCCACCTCGACCCAGGCACCCACCGCATCGCGGTTGCCACCAGCTTGTCGCAGCCGCAGTTGCAACCAGTGGCCCATGGGCACCGGTTGATCGGCCGTACCAGCGCCTACGTTGCGCCAGAGCTGGGCCTTGTCCAGGCGGTTCACCACCACCATGTCGAGCAGGCCATCGCCGTTCAAATCGGCCAGCATGCCGCCGCGTCCGCGCCTGAAACTCGCCACTCCGGCCGGCTGCCCGACCTCGGTAAAGTGGCCGTCGGCCTGACCCAACAACAGGTTATTGGGGTCCAGAATGGCAAAGTCGGGCATGGTGGAGACATTGCCCTTGACGATGAAAAGATCGGTGAAGCCATCGTTGTTGACATCGGCAAACTGCGCATGCCAGGCGGTGCTGGGATGAATGTCGCCGCCCACATAGGGCCGGTGCGCGGTGATGCCGCGCTTGAACGCCTGGTCGATGTAGACAGGCTTATCAGCGCCTGCTTCGAGTTTCTGGAACTTGTTGTCGGCCATGCTGGTGATAAACAGCTCGGGGTAACCGTCGCCATCGATGTCGTGGCTGGCAATACCCATGCCCCAGATCTGCAGGCGCTTCCAGCCGTCGGCCTCGGTGTAAAGCTTGGCGGCTTCGCCGGGCGTCACTTTCCAGAGCTGCTCCTGTCCACCCTTGTAGTACTCGCGGTCATTGGCAATGCGCAGCGAGGCCTGGCCGCTTCGGTTCCAGTCCGAGAACAACATGCTCAAGGCGCAGTAGCTGGGTTTTAGCGGCTCGGATGCTGCGTACTGTTTGCCGCTGGCATCCGGACGCAACAGCCAGCCCGGCGTGCAGGTGCCCCAGGGGAAGTCGGGGCGGCTGCGGTCGTAATAGGTACCAAAGGCCAGGGTGGGCATCTCATTGCCCTGCTCCCAGGTGGCAGAAAAAGCGGTGTGCCAGTCGTTGTTGGCGGGAATATTCCAGCGCTGGTTGGCGCGCTCGAACTTGCAGTTTCCCAGGCCGCGAAACACCTCCACCTCGCCCACGCGCAGCACCACCAGATCCATCTGGCCGTCGCCGTCGATATCAATGGGGTAGGCGCCGGTGGCATTGGTCACTTCCATTCCCGAGCGCTCTTCCTTGAGCTTGATGGCGCCCCCGCGCGTACTCTGGTTGCGGTAGAACTTGGCCTTGTTGACGCCGCCGGTCACATACACCGAAGGCAGGCCGCTGCCATCGCAATCAAACACCGCCACACCGCCACCCACCATGAACTCGTCCTGGCCTTCAAAGCGGCTTTGCAGACCGGCGGTGTCGGTCTCTTCGATGAAATGCGGGATGGCCGGTGTCGGCACAGTGGGCCCATCTGCCGCTGCCAAGCCTGCGCCCTGCAGCGCAAAAATTGCTGCGACAAAAAATGGGATTCGTTTCTGCATGCTGCCTTCAATGCGCCTTGCGCGTTACGCCATCATTGGCCTAGACATTCACCCAGGCACCGGTCTTCTCGGACGCAAACAGCGCGTCGATCACGCGCATATTCAGGATGGCGTCTTCCACGCCGTAGGGCAGTGGAATCTCGCCGCGCACGGCCTGCGAGAAGGCGTCGATCTCCAGCGTGTACATATCGCAGGCCGGAATCGTCTGCGTGACGGTGGAGCCGAGGTCCAGGCGCTTGCCGTCGTCGGTCAGCACATCGGTGGAGCCACCCAGCGGGGCGTTGAACGGGATCTGGATCTCGATGCGTTTTTTGGTACCGCAGACCTGCACGCGCTGGTAGGTGACCGACTGGGTGGAGACGGTGAAATCCAGACGGCGGCCATTGCCAAAGTCCAGCAGACCGCTGACCATGCGGTCGGTCTTGAACTCCGGGTCACGGTCAATCAGCGCAATCGCACGCAGCGGTTCGCAGCCGAACAAAAAGCGTGCGGTGACGATCGGGTAGCAGCCGATGTCATAGAGCGCGCCACCGCCGATGTCGGCCTGGTTGCGGATGTTGTTGGCATCCGCGTTGAAGTAGGAAAAATAGCTTTGAATGGAGCGCACATCGCCCAGTTCACCGGCCTGCACGCGCTCACGCACCGACAGCCACTGCGGATGGAAGCGCACCATGAAGGCCTCCATGATGTGGACATGGGATGCGACTTCACGCAGCTGCTCCGCCTCTTGGGCGGTGAGCGCCACCGGCTTTTCGCACAACACATGCTTGCCGGCACGCGCTGCCGCCAGCGTCATGGGCACATGCTCGTGATTCGGCAGCGGGTTGTAAATGGCCTCGATTTCCGGATCGGCCAACAGCTCTTCGTAGCTGCCGTAGGCCTTGGGAATGCCGAACTGGTCGGCTATTTTTTGGCCCTTTTCCAGATTGCGCGAAGCAATGCCGCGAAGCTCGCAATGCTCGCTTTTCAGCATGGCGGGAATGACTTTTTCCCAACCGATCTTGGCGGTGCTGAGCACGCCCCAAACGACTTTTTTCATTTCAAACCTTTGTGTTTTGTTCCAACGACATCCCGCTGTCTCGCAACGGATCTTCAGATAAACGAGTTCAGCAAATTCTCAATGCCTTCCTGGCGGCCCGACACCGGACGCGTGTCGGTGTTGTGCTCCAGCACGCGGGCGGCGACCGCATCCAGGCCGAGCTTGCCGGCCATCACGTCGCGGCCAAAGTCGGTGTTCCAGCCGGCATAGCGGTCGGCGGTGACCTTGGCAAAGCGGCCATCCTGAATCATCTTGTCTGCAATCACCAGCGCGCGGGCTGATACGTCCATGGCGCCGATGTGGCCCAGGAACATATCCTCCGGGTCGATCGACTGGCGGCGCACCTTGCTGTCGAAGTTGACACCGCCGGTGGTGAAGCCGCCGCCCTGCAGAATCATGTACATGGCCAGTGCGGTCTCAGAAATGCTGTTGGGAAACTGGTCGGTGTCCCACTGGCACTGCATGTCGCCGCGGTTCATGTCAATGGAGCCGAAGATGCCCAGATCGATGGCCGTGGCGATTTCATGCTCGAAGCTATGGCCGGCCAGTGTGGCGTGGTTGGCTTCGATGTTGACCCGGATTTCCTTTTCCAGGCCGTGTTTTTGCAGGAAACCGTAGACCGTGGCGGTGTCAAAGTCGTACTGGTGCTTGCTGGGTTCGCGCGGCTTGGGTTCAATCAGGATGGTGCCCTTGAAGCCTATCTTGTGTTTGTACTCCACCACCATGTTCAGGAAGCGGCCCATCTGGTCCAACTCCTGGCCCATGCGGGTGTTGAGCAGGGTCTCATAGCCTTCGCGGCCGCCCCACAGCACATAGTTTTCGCCACCCAGCTTAAGCGTGGCGTCCATCGCCTCCTTGACCTGCAGCGCAGCCAGGGCAAAGATTTCGGGGTTGGGGTTGGTGGAGGCGCCAGACATGAATCGGCGATGGCTGAACAGGTTGGCCGTGCCCCACAACAGCTTCATGCCACTGTCCTGCTGCTTTTTGGCCAGCACGTCCACCATGGATCGGAAGTTGGCCACGCTCTCGCGCGGGGTGTTGCCCTCGGGCGCCACATCGCGGTCGTGGAAGCAATAGTAGGGAGCGCCCAGCTTGGCAAAGAACTCAAAGGCGCTGTCGGCCTTGGCCTTGGCCGCCGCCATGGGGTCGCTCATATGCTGCCAGGGGCGCAGAAAGCTGTCTCCACCGAAGGGGTCGGAGCCGTCCCAGCAGAAGCTGTGCCAGTAGCAGACGGCAAAGCGCAAATGGTCTTCCATGCGCTTGCCGGCAACCAGGCGGTTCTTGTCGTACCACTTGAAGGCCAGCGGGTTTTTGGAGTCCGTGCCTTCAAAGGCGATGGGGGAAATGGCGTTGAAATAGCTGGTCATGGTGATGTGTGAATGGCGTGGATTGGAGGATGAACGGCAGACCCCGGGCGGGTCTTATTGCAAGGCCTTGAGCGCGGGATACAGGGCCTGAAATTTTGCGTAGCGGGGCGCCAAAAATTCCTGCTCCGTGGCATCGGGCAAATAACGTTGGCTGATAGCGGGTTGGGTGCACACCTGCGCGACGCTTGCGCCGGTGGCCAGCCACGCGAGTCGGGCGGCACCGAGCGCGCCACCGGCGGTGGACTCGGCATGGGTGACAATTTCCACATTCAGGCTGGAGGCCAGTTGCTGGGCCCAGAAGGCGCTGCGGGCACCGCCACCGACCAGGGACAGACGTGTAATCAAGCTTCCCGCACTCTTTAAAGCATTCAGGCCATCGGTCAGGCCGAAGGTGACGCCTTCGATCACGGCATAAGCCAGGGCCGCCTGGTCGCTGCTGTGACTCAAGCCGTGCAGACTGCCGCGCGTGACGGCGTCATTGTGGGGCGTGCGCTCGCCACTCAGGTAGGGAAGAAACAGCGGTGCTGCCGCACGCTCGGCAAACGTCAGTGCCGCAGCCTTGGCTTCGAGTTCGTTTTCCGATGCTGCATTAAAGGCCTGCTTGGCCCACTGCAGACAACTCGCCGCCGACAGCATCACGCTCATCTGATGCCAGGTGGCTGGCACGGCATGGCAAAAGGCATGGGTGGCGCTGGCCGCATTCGGCGCATAGCTTGGCGTCACGACAAACAGCACGCCGCTGGTGCCCAGCGACAAAAATCCTTCACCGGCATGGACCGCACCCATGCCGACGGCGCTGGAGGCATTGTCGCCAGCGCCACCGGCGACAACGATGCCGGGCTTGAGACCGAGCTGCGCGGCTGCGCTGGCCGACAGTTGTCCGCCGGGCGCACTGCCCTCCACCACGCGCGGCATCTGCGCCTCGGTCATGCGGGTCAGCGTCAGCAATTCGGGTGACCAGGCGCGCTGCGCGACATCCAGCCAGGCGGTGCCGCTGGCGTCCGACAGGTCGGTGATGTGCTCACCGGTCAGCATCAGGCGCACATAGTCCTTGGGCAACAGCACCTTGGCCACTTGCCCAAACACAGCGGGTTCGTGTTTGGCTACCCAGCGCAGCTTGGGTGCGGTAAAGCCCGGCATGATCAGGCTGCCGGCCAACTGCGCGGCAGATGGCAACTCCGCCATCATCTCCTGGCACTCCAGCGCGCAGCGGGTGTCGTTCCACAAAATGGCGGGACGCAGTACCTGGTCGGTCTGGTCCAGCAGCACCGCACCGTGCATCTGGCCGGACAGGCCAATGGCCTCGACAGCCGCGTATTCGGCGGGATGCTGCAGCTGCAGCGCCTTCAATGCCTTGCAGGTGGCACCCCACCAACTGGCCGGGTCCTGCTCGCTGTGGCCCGGATGGGGACGTGACACTTCCAATCTGCTGCCCGCAGTGGCAATGACCTGGTGCTGATCGCTCAGCAGCAGTGCCTTGACCTCCGAGGTGCCAATGTCAATTCCCAGATACATGATTGGATTCTTTTAAAAGCGGTCGTAAAAATTGGTGCAGCACCAGGGCTGCGGCACCCACGGCGGCGGCCTGCACGCCGAAGCGGGCGGCGCGCACTTCGGGGCTCTGCAGACCGGCGGCGCTGGCGTAGGCCTGCTGGGTGCTGCGTGCGATTTCAATGAGCGCGGGGTGTTCCATGCAGGAGCGCCCGCCCACCACAATGACGTGGGGGTTGAACATGGCGTCCAGATTTTGCAGCACCACGCCCAGGTAGCGCCCGGCCTGCACCACGCCCGGCTTTTTGCCCAGGACACGGGCGCCGATAAAGGCTTCCGCACAGCCACGTCGGCCGCAGGAACACAGGGGCCCATCGACCTGCAAAATGCTGTGGCCGATCTCACCGGCGGCGCCCAGAAAACCGGTGAAAAGCCGGTCGTTAAGCACAATGCCGGCGCCCACGCCGACATCGCAGTTGACAAAGATCAGCGGGTCGTCGCCGCTGCCGCCACCGAACTCGTACTCGCCCAGGGCAGCCGCATCGGCATCGTTTTGCAAATGAATGCTAGGAGCTGCAATGCCCAGGCGCATGAACTCGGCGTGCAGCATGGACAAAAAAGGCACATCGCGCCAGCCCAAATTGGGCGCCAGGCGCACCAGGCCCAGGGACTCGTCCACGGCACCGGGCAGGCAGACACCCAGGCCCGACAGCAACAACTGCTTTTCATCGAGCTGCCGACACAGCAACTGCACCAGCGCGGCCAGCTGTTCGCAGGCCTTGGCCGGCTGTCGGTCGCGCAGCACCACCTCGGTCTGGGTGAGGATGGCTCCGCTGAGCGACACGCACACCAGGCGCAGACAGTCCACCGCGATCTCGATGCCGATCAGCACGCGTTTTTGCGTGTCGATATTGAGCGGCGTAGAGGGTCTACCCATGCTTTGCGTGGCCACCGGGGCCGACGCCTCGCTCAGCCAATGCTCGTCCAGCAGCTCGCGCACCAGGGCGCTCACCGTCGACTTGGTCAGACCGCTTAAAGCGGCCAGGCGCGCACGCGACAGGTCGCTCTGGCTGCGTATCAGGCGCAGCAACACGCTGCGATTGATGCGCTTGAGCAGCTGCAAATCACCGGTTGATTTCATGCAGTCCTACTTTGTCTGGTCGTTGCTGCACACGCCGGATATTCAGCGCGCGGGACGTTCAGACTGCGGCTTGCCTTCGGGCTTCTTGCCCAGAATGATCATGCCCAGCACCTCGTCCTCGGTCACATCCGAGGTCTTGTAGGTGCCGACCAGTTTGCCGTTCTTCATGACGGAGAGGCGGTCGCTGAGGGCAAACACATCATGCATGTCGTGGCTGATCAAAAAGATGCCCACGCCCTCGGCCTTGAGCTGCTCGATCAGCTTGGCCACCATCGCGGTCTCTTCCGGGCCTAGGGCCGCGGTAGGCTCGTCCATGATCAGGATCTGGGCGTTGAAATAAATGGCGCGCGAAATCGCCACCACCTGACGCTGACCTCCCGACAAGCGCCGCACCGGGGTGTGGTAATTCTTGAAGTTCTTGTTCAGGCGCTGAAACACCTTGCGGGCGTCGCCATCCATGCGCAAATCATCCAAGGTATTCCAACGCGTCAGCAGCTCACGCCCCAGAAACAGATTGGCCACCGAGTCCAGGTTGTCGGCCAGGGCCAGGGTCTGGTAAATGGACTCAATGCCCAAGCCTTGCGCGTCGGCTGGGGTGCGCACATGCACCTTCTCGCCGTTGATCATCACGTCGCCGCTGTCGATCGGGTAGGCCCCTGCCAGCATCTTCATCAGCGTGGACTTGCCGGCACCGTTGTGGCCCAGCACGGCCACCACTTCGCCGGGGTACAGATTCAGTGACACGTCGTCCACGGCGTGCACGCCGCCGAAGGCCTTCTTGATGTTGCGCAGCTCGACCAGGCATTTGTTGGGATCGGCCTTGGCGCGCTTGGCCGCGGCCTCTGCGTTATGGGATTCGGTGCTCACAGTACGTCTCCAGTCCATTTGCGATAGGCCACGTCAAACACCACCGCTGCGATCAGAACCTGTCCGATGATCACGTAACGGGTACCGATGGACACGTCGAGCAGCAGCATGCCGCTGTCAATGCATTGCATGATGAGGGCGCCCAGCACCGAGCCCATGATGGTGCCGCTGCCGCCGGCCAGCGCCGTGCCGCCAATCACCGTGGCGGCAATCACCAGCAACTCCGCGCTATTGCCCAGCGAGTTGGTGCCGGCGTTCAGGCGCGAGATGGCGACAATCGCCGCAATGGTGGTCAGCACCGCCAGCAACAGAAACAGCAGCATGGTGACGCGCTTGACCGGAATACCGACCAGGGCCGCCGCATCGGGGTTGCCGCCCATGGCAAACACATAGCGGCCAAAGCGCGTGCGCTTGACCAAAAACGCCATGAACACCGCCACCACGCCCCAGATCAGCACGGGAATCGGGATGCCCTGGGCATCGTCCTTGCCGGGAATTTGATAAGCGTTCATGACAGACACAAACGCCATCACGATGACCATGGGAATCAGCGCAAACAGCGCGTCCACGGCCAAGGGGTTGTTGGGCACGTCGTGCAGCTTCTTGTTGCTGCGCTTGCTCAGCATGGAGGCCAGAATCACCAGGCAAATCAGGCCGCCCAGAATCCAGCTGGCCATGGTTCCAATGCCGCCGTTGTAGCCGCCGCCGAGCTTCAAAAAGAACGGGTCGGCAATCGGTTGCGTCTTGCCGTCGGCCACCAAATAGGCGGCACCGCGAAACGACATCAGTCCGCCCAGCGTGACCACAAAGGAAGGCACGCCAACATAGGCGGTGAGCGCGCCCTGGTACATGGCCACCGCAATGGAGGCGGCCAGGCCGGCCAGGCAGGCCGCCGGCCAGGACCAGTTGGCGGTGTAAATCAGGAAGGCGATCAGCACGCCGACAAAGCCCATGACCGAGCCGACCGACAGGTCGATATGGCGGGCCACAATAATGAGAACCATGACGGTGGCCAGAATGCCGACCACAGCGGTTTGCTGCGCGATGTTGTAGAGATTTTCGGCAGAGAAAAAGATGCCGTCCGACAACACGTTAAAAATGACTGTGATGACCACCAGCACCCCGGCCATCAGCACCATGCGCCAATCGACCGCCGAATGCTTCAAGTTCTGTAATGCTTGATTCATTGACTACTCCAAACGTACCGGAAACCGGATTTCCAAAATGACACTGCGGGCGCAAGGCATGAGCCCGGCCCGCAGTGTTGGACTTCTATTGCTTTAAAAAAGCTTATTTGCAGGCAGCGACCTTGGCGGCATCTACACCCTTGCACAGGGCGTCCTTCTTGATGTAACCGGCCTTCAGGACTACGTCCAAATTGGCCACGGTCACGGGGATGGGCTTCAGGAAGATGGACTTCATGGTGACCTTCTTCTCGCCACCGGCCCAGTCGGCTGCACCGACCACGGGCTTGCCGGCACCCAGCTCCACGGCGGCCTTGGCAGCCGCAGCACCCAGGTCAGCGGAGTTCTTCCACACCGACACGGTTTGCGTACCCAGGGCCACGCGGTTAAGCGCAGCATGGTCACCGTCCTGTCCGGACACGGGAATACCTTGCAGACCCTTGGCAGTCAGGGCTGCGACCACACCGCCGGCCATGCCGTCGTTCTGGGCCACAACGGCGTCAACCTTGTTGCCGTTCTTGGTCAGGATCTGTTCCATGTTCTTTTGGGCATTCTGGGGATTCCAGCCGGCGGTGAACTCTTCGCCAACGATCTTCACGTCGCCGCTCTTGATGGCAGCCGCCAGCACTTCGCCCTGACCTTCGCGCAGGAAGTTGGCGTTGGCGTCACCTGGGTCACCCTTGATGATGGCGTAGTTGCCCTTGGGTTTGACGGCCAGGATGGCACGAGCGGTCATGCGGCCGACTTCCTTGTTGTCAAACGTGATGTAGGTGACATTGGGCGCTTCGAACAGGCGGTCATAGGCGATCACGGGGATCTTCAGCTGTGCAGCCTTGTTGACGGCGGGCATGATGGCGTCCTTGTCCTTGGCCAAAACGATCAGCACCTTGGCGCCCTTGGCGATCAGGCCGTCGATGTCGGACAGCTGCTTTTCAGCAGAGGTGCCGGCGTCGGACATGATGTATTTGGCGCCCGACTTGGCGAGCTCAGCCTTGATGGCGGCTTCATCGGTCTTCCAGCGTTCTTCCTGGAAGGCGTCGTAGCTCACGCCGACCACCAGTTGCGCAAAGGAAGAACCTGCAGCCATGGCGAATGCCAATGCGGTCAATTGACGTTTGAATTTCATATTTGTCTCCAAAAAAGCCCGCTTTGGGGCACCTGTATTGAATGGACTCCTGCCGGCCCGATCACGCCAGCGTGATTTAGTTCGGACAGAAAACCAAGTATCAGGGCTTTCTGATCTGGGTCACATTAGGGGAAACGCTAGGGTCTGCAAAACGCATGAATGGGAATACATGGCTCGGCGAGTGCTTACATTGCGGACAGCGCCGCCAGCCGGGCTCGGCGCACGGCCTCGCCAATCTGCGGGCCACTTGCGCCCTGCTCCGCCGCAGCCGCGGCCACCGGAGCCGTGGCCACTGCCAACACCCGGTCCAGCGCGATTTGCAGCCGTACGCGTTGTGGATAGGCGCTGTCCTGAAAACCGGCCCGGCCCCGTGCATCGCATTCGCAGGCCAACAGCAACTCGGCAAAGCGCGCCGGTTTACGGATGGCGTCGCAGCGCTCCAGCAGGCGCAGCGTGGCGTCCGGTCCCAGATCGGTCGATCTGTGGATATTGCCGTGCTCACGTGCCACCACCTCGGCCAGCTCGGCGCATTCCGTGGGCACGCGCAGGCGCTTGGCGACGGCCTGCAGCAGTTTGACGCCACGGCCCTCGTGGCCGATGTGGCGCGGCAGGATATCGGCCGGGGTTGTCCCCTTGCCCAGGTCATGGGTGAGGCAGGCAAAGCGCACCGCCAGGCTGGCCCCCAGTTGCGCGGCCATGCCCAGCACCAGCATCACATGCACGCCGGTGTCCACCTCGGGGTGATGCTCCACCGTTTGCGGCACGCCCCACAGGGCATCGAGCTCGGGCAACAGATGGGCCAGGGCGCCACAGTCGCGCAGCACATCGAACATGCGCCCAGGCTCGGCCTCCATCAGCCCCTTGGCCAGTTCCTGCCAGACGCGCTCGGCCACCAGATGGTCCACCTCGCCGTCTTCTACCATCTGTTGCATCAGGCCCAGCGTGTCGGGCGCCACCAAGTAGTCGGCAAAGCGGGCGGCAAAGCGCGCGATGCGCAGAATGCGCACCGGGTCCTCGCGAAAGGACGGTGTGACATGGCGCAATAGCTTGGCAGCGATATCGGCGCGGCCATGAAAGGGGTCGATCAGCCGATCCCTGTCAAAACTCCCGTCAGCTTGCAAGGCGGATGTCGGCAGGGCCATGGCGTTGATCGTCAGGTCGCGCCTTGCCAAGTCTTCTTCCAGCGTGACCGTGGGTTCGGCATGCACCACAAAGCCCTTGTAACCGGGCGCGCTATTGCGCTCGGTGCGGGCCAGTGCATATTCCTCGTGACTCCTGGGATGCAAAAACACCGGAAAGTCACGTCCCACTTGGGTATAGCCCTGATCCAGCAGCTGTTGTGGCCTGGCCCCCACCACCACCCAGTCGCGGTCGCAAATGGGCAGGCCCATCAGCGCATCGCGCACCGCACCACCGACCAAATAGGTTTTCAAGGCAATCAAGGTTTCAAGCGGTACGGTTCCTCAAAATCGAGGAAATCCTTCTCGGCCAGCGCGCCTTCAATCCAGGCCGCAACGCCGGGCAGTTGATGCACGCGCTGCACATAGTCGGCAATCGGCTGGGGCAGAGGCAGCGCATAGGTCTTCAGGCGCGTGCACACCGGCGCAAAAAAGGCGTCGGCAATGCTGAACGATCCGAACAGCATCGGACCGCCATGTTCCTCCAGCAGGCCGTTCCACATTTGCACCAGCCGCAACACATCCTGGCGAACGGCTTGCTTGTCGCGCCACAACAGCGCCCCCACCTCGGGCAGCGCGGCCTCGATATTCATGGGGCAGTTGCCGCGCAGACCGGTAAAGCCGCTGTGCATTTCGGCGCAAATGCTGCGGGCGCGGGCACGGGCGGCCCGGTCCTGCGGCCACAGCTGCTTGGTTGGATACAGCTCGGCCAGGTATTCGGCAATCGCCAGCGTGTCCCAGATTGCCAGCTCGTCATCCACCAGCACCGGCACCTTGGCGGTGGGGCTGACGCCGGAAATGGTCTGCTTGAATTTGGAGTCCGCATCAAAGGAGTCAAAGCGCACCACCTCCTCTTCGAACGCGATACCGGCCTGGGTCAGCAGCACCCAGGGGCGCATGGACCAGGATGAATAGTTCTTGTTGCCTACAAAGAGTTTGAGCATGCTGCCTCCAGAAAAACTGCCATGCTAAACCAAGGCCGCGCTGCGGGCTAAGGCAACTCGGTGCTGGTGTCGGGCACGCTGGCGTCCAGCGGGCCTATGCTGCCCAGCCGCGCCTTTAGCGATTGCGGCTGCCCGGTGATCAGCGCTGCGTAGTTGGTGGTGTTGGATAGCACCTTCTTGACGTAGTCGCGGGTCTCGCTAAACGGCACATTCTCGGCCCACATGGCGGCCTCCAGCAGCGGACCATTGCGCCAGCTGCGCGGCCTGCCCGGGCCGGCGTTATAGGCGGCAGCGGCCATGGGCATGGAGCCGCCAAAGGAATCCAGCAGCAACTTGAGGTAACCGGTGCCAATGGCGATATTGGTGTCGCGCTCGCTGATCTGATGGGGCTGAAAATCCGTCATGCCGATCTTTTTGGCGGTCCATTTGGCGGTGGCCGGCATCACCTGCATCAGGCCGGAGGCACCGACGCCGGAGCGGGCATCCATGATGAAGCGGCTTTCCTGGCGGATCAGACCATAGACATAGGCCGGGTCCATGCCGATTTGCTTGCTGCGCGCCAGCACCGCGCTCTTGAAGGGCATGGGGAAACGCGTCTCGAAATCGATCACGCCCTTGGTACGCTCGCTGCTGTTGATACAGCGGTCCCATACCTCGGCCTGGCAGGCGCGCTCGGCTGCTGCCAACAGGGCACGGTCATCCAAGCCACCTCGCTCGTGCAGGTTGGTGCTGTAGTTCCACTCGCGCACGCCCTCCTGGCGCAGGCCGATCTGAATGGCGTAGAGCGCGCGCGTCAGGCCGGGGTTATTGCGGGCCGCATCGCGCTCGGCCGCGCTCAGCGGCGCCGGGCGCTCGGGCACGCTAATGCGCTGGCCCAATTCCTCCAGTGCCAGCTGCTCATAAAAGCCACGCACACCGGCAATGCCTTGCAGCAGGCTCATGGCTTCGGCACGGGTCGCCTCGGAATCAGCCAGGGCCAACTGGGCGCGGGCGTGCCAATAAACCCAGACCGGCTCTGCCGCAACGGACGGCGGCATGGCCGCGATCGCGTCGCGCACCACCTGCCACTTGCCAGCGCGCAGCGCGGCGCGCACCGCCCAGGCCAGGTGATCCTCATGCATCTGACTGAACTGGCCCTGGGCAAAGTAGCCCAGCGCGTCGCTGGACAGCTTCATGGCCGCGCGCTTGCCGATCACGCCCCAAATCCAGCTGCGCTCCTCCTGCGTCAGTTGGGCGCGCCAGCGCAGGTGATTAACCTCAATGGCGGCAGCGTCCGGATCCAGGTAGGCCAGGCGGATAATGGCCAGCGACACCAATTCGCGCGTCTTCGGTCGGAACGCTGTGAGCTTGTCGTTGAGGTACTTGGCCGGGCTGGCGTAGATCTCGGCCACGTTCTTGACCCAGCCGTCGTTGAGAATGCCCACCGCCTGGGTGGCCACACGCAGCCGGTCGTTCTCGAAGCCCAGGCGGGCGCGCGGCCAGATGGCGGCAGGCATCATCGAATGGTCCTTGACCAGTTGCTCGGCGGCGGCGGCACAGCCTTCGTCCGCATCCTTTTGCGACAGCCAGGTTTGCAGCACCGAGGCGTTGACGTCGCTGGCGTTGGCCAGGTGCTCGGTCAGCAGACCGTAGCAGCGCAGGGATTTGTCATCCCCCATGCGGTACTTGGGATATTCGCGATTGAAGGCGGCCCAATCCCGGTTGCGGCCCAGCTGCAACAGCCACTCGGCGCGCAGCTTGTCTTCCTGATAGCTGCCACTGTAGTGGGCAAAGAAATCCTGTACCTCCGAAGGGCTGACCTCGTCCAGGCGCACCGAAAGCTCCCAGTAGGCGGCCCAGGGCTCCAAAATGTAGCCGCGCAGCTGCGGCAACAGGCTGGACAGGCGCTTGCGATCGCGCGCCTTAAAGGCCTGCGCCATGTCGGTAATGGCCTCGTCGTAACGGCTGGCATCACGCCCCTGGGCATGCACCGGCGAGAAGGATGGCAAGAAGACACAGGCGGCAAGCGCTAACGGTGTCAGAATGGCTGAAAACTGCATGTGGTGATTATGGACAACTCAGAACAAGCACAAGTGAAAAAGGCCCTGCGCTCGGCCCTGATAGCGCAACGCAGCCAGCTTCCGGACCGTCTGGAGCGCGAAGACCTGCTGCAACGCGCCATGCGCATCTGGCTGGTGGGGCGTACCGATATCGTGATCGGCGCCTACTGGCCGATCAAGGGTGAGTTCGACCCCCTGCCGGCCCTGCACCGCTGGAAGGAAGACGGCGAGCTACTGGAACAACCCGAGCCCAGACGCATCGGCCTGCCGGTGGTCAACAAGGAAACCCGCAGCATGAGCTTTCATGCCTGGTATCCGGGTTGCCCCATGGAAGAAGACGCCTACGGCATTCCCAAACCCAAGGACACCGAGATCATCACGCCCACCCTGGTATTTGCACCCTGCGTGGGCTATGGCCCCGGCGGCTACCGACTGGGCTATGGCGGCGGTTTTTACGACCGCATGCTGGCCAGCCTGAGCCCCAAGCCGGTGTCCGTGGGTCTGGGTTTTGGAATGGGCTTTCTGCCGGACCTGGAGCCAGAGGCGCATGACATGCCGCTGGATGCCATCCTGAACGAATACGGCGCGGTCTGGCCGGTCTGAAGCGCAAGTCAGGCTCCGCAAGCTGACGCGCAGGGCGCCGATGCCGTGCGCAGCACCGATAATTGGCAACCCGCGCCTGCGGCGCGTAGCGCATATTTTCAAGAAAGAAATTCCATGAGTTCCACCCAGCAGCAGCCCCTCCACGCTCCTATCGACGTGGTCGTCATGGCGGCGGGAAAGGGCACGCGCATGAAAAGCGCCTTGCCCAAGGTCTTGCACCGCATCGGCGGGCGCGCTCTGCTCCAGCATGTGCTCGACACGGCGGCCAGCCTGCAATCGCGCAAGGTGGTGGTGATCACCGGCCATGGCGCAGACCAGGTGGAAGCTGCCTGCCTGGCCGAGGATACAGCCCAATTTGCGCTGGAATTTGCCCGTCAGGAGCCGCAACTCGGCACCGGCCACGCCGTACAGCAGGCCCTGCCCCACTTGGCCGATGACGGTGTGGTGCTGGTGCTGTCGGGCGATGTGCCGCTGACCCAGGCCGACACCCTGTTTCATCTGATTACCGCCAGCGATGGCAACAAGCTGGCGCTGCTGACCCTGGACATGGCGGACCCCACGGGCTACGGCCGCATTGTGCGCGGCAGCGAGGGATCGGTGCAGGCCATCGTGGAACAAAAAGACGCCACGCCCGAGCAGCGCGCCATTCGCGAGGTCTACAGCGGCATCATGGCCGTGCCGGCGGCCTCGCTCAAGCGCTGGCTGGCGCGTCTGGACAACCAGAATGCCCAAAAAGAGTACTACCTCACCGACATCGTGCGCTTTGCCGTAGCCGATGGGGAAAGCGTGGCGGCCTTTAAGATCGGGGATGCGGTGCAGGTGGCCGGTGTCAACAGCCCGGTGCAGCTGGCGCAACTCGAACGCGCCTACCAACTGGGCGTGGCCCACCGCTTGATGGAGGAAGGTGTGCGCCTGGCCGACCCGGCGCGCCTGGATGTGCGCGGCGACCTGAGCTGCGCCCACGATGTGTCGATTGACGTGAATTGCGTCTTTATGGGCCAGGTCAATCTGGGCGAAGGTGTCAGCATTGGTGCCAACTGCGTAATTGCCAATGCCGTGATAGCGGCCGGTGCCGTGATTCACCCGTTTACCCATATCGACGGCGAGAAGCTGGGTGTGACGGTAGGCGCGGGCTCGCTGATAGGCCCGTTTGCCCGGCTGCGCCCGGGTGCCCGCTTGGGCGAAGAGGTCCACATAGGCAACTTTGTCGAGGTCAAAAATTCCACCCTGGCCCGGGGTGCCAAGGCCAATCACCTGGCCTATCTGGGCGACGCCACGGTGGGCGAGCGCGTCAACTTTGGCGCCGGCAGCATCACCGCCAACTACGACGGCTCCAACAAGCACCACACGGTGATCGAGGCCAATGTGCATGTGGGCAGCAACTGCGTGCTGGTGGCGCCGGTGACCCTGGGCGCGGGTGGCACGGTGGGCGGCGGCTCCACCATCACCAAAGATACAGCGCCGGGCGCTTTAAGCGTGGCACGCGGCAAACAGGTGGCCATTGCCAACTGGTCACGCCCGCAAAAGGCGCCCAAGGCCTGATCGGATAAGCGCCATGGCAGATGCACAGCGCATTGCCCAGCTGGAGTCCGAGCTGGCCAGCCTGCGTGCCGAGATGCAGGACTTCAGCTTCACCGTCTCGCACGACCTGCGCGCCAGCCTGCGCCACATCCTGTCCTACGCACAGCTGGTGCAGGAAGATGCGGGGCCGCTGCTGTCGCCAGAAACCCTTGGCTTTCTCAACACCATCACCGATTCGGCACGCCATATGGGGGCGATGGTGGACGGCCTGATGGAGTTGTCGCGCCTGGGCACGGTGGCGCTGCAGATCGCGCCTGTGCAGTTGCAGCCCCTGCTGCAGCATCTGGTGGACGAACTGACACAGGCCCACCCGCAGCGCGCGATCGAATGGCAGCTCGCGCCCGAGTTGCACGACTTGCCCATGGTGCTGGCCGATGCCCATTTTCTGCGTTCCGCACTGCAAGCGGTGCTCGACAACGCGGTCAAATTCACGGCGCAGCGAGCGCTGGCGCGCATCCTTATTCGAGCCCAAAAGGGCACTGCCGAGGGCCTGGTGACGCTGGAAGTGCAGGACAACGGCGCCGGCTTTAATCCGGCCCTTCAGGCCAAGCTGTTTCGCCCGTTTCAGCGCCTACATAGCACCAAGCAATTTCCCGGCCTGGGCATGGGCCTTGCGCTGACACGCAAAATGATGGAGCGCATGGGGGGATCGGTGGGGGCCGATGGCGTGATGGACGTCGGCTGCTCGCTGCGTCTGACGCTGCCCCTGGCCTGAAGCGCTATTACAGCGGCAGCTCGGCACCGAACTTACCGCGTTTAACGCTGAAGAAGGCCTTGACATTGCGCACATTGGCGTCCGTGGTGAACAAGCGCTGCACCAAGGCCTGGTACGACGGCATGTCACGGGCATGCACCACCAGCACAAAATCCGGTCCCGGCGACACCTGGTAGCACTGCTGCACGGCCGCATCCTGCAGCACGCGCGCTTCAAAACGGGCCAGCTCTTCGGCGCCCTGGCGCTCCAGCGTGATCTCCACAATCACGCACAGGCCGTGGCCCAGCGACTTTGCCAGTCGCTCCGGATTGAGAATGGCGATCTGGCGCTCGATCAGTCCGGCGTCGCGCATGCGCTTGATGCGCCGCAGGCAGGTCGGAGCCGAGGTGCGAACGGCCTCGGCCAGATCCTGGTTGCTCAGCGAGGCATCGCGCTGCAGTTGCGCCAGGATCTGCAGATCCATGGCATCTATTGCTATTTCGTTCATAAAAATGCTATTTTGTTGAATTTATTTCACAATTTTAATTCAGTGAAATTTTCATGCAAACAAAGACACAAATTAATAACAAATTTTTACCCATCAGCCCTAGCATTCAAACATCTCAAAATTTGGAGTCTGCGTATGTGTGGCATCGTCGGCGCGGTATCGACCCGCAATATTGTCCCCGTGCTGGTTCAGGGCCTGGAGCGCCTGGAATACCGAGGTTATGACTCCTGCGGCGTGGCCGTTTACGCCCAGGACGGCACGCCCGGCCTGCGCCGTGCCCGCAGCACCTCGCGCGTGGCCGAGCTGGCCGAGCAGGTGGCCACCACCCATCTGGAGGGCACGCTGGGCATTGCCCACACGCGCTGGGCCACGCATGGCGCACCGGCCATCCACAACGCCCATCCCCATTTCAGCCATGGCACGCACGCCGGGGCATCGTCCAAACCCGGCCGCGTGGCCCTGGTGCACAACGGCATCATCGAAAACCACGACGAGTTGCGCGCCGCCCTGCAGGCCAAGGGCTATGCCTTTGACAGCCAGACCGACACCGAGGTGATCGCCCATCTGGTCGACAGCCTCTACGACGGCGACATTTTTGAGGCCGTCAAGTCAGCCGTCAGCCAGTTGCAGGGCGCCTACGCGATTGCCGTGTTCTGCAAGGACGAGCCGCAGCGCCTGATCGGTGCGCGCGCCGGATCGCCCCTGATCCTGGGCGTGGGCAAGGACGGCCAGGAGCATTTTCTGGCCAGCGACGCCATGGCCCTGGCCGGCGTCACCGACCAGATCGTCTACCTCGAAGAAGGCGACCTGATCGACATGCAACTGGGCAAGTACTGGCTGTTTGACAAGGCGCGCAAGGCCGTGGCTCCGGCACAGCGCCCGGTCAAGACGGTGCTGGCACACAGCGGCGCGGCCGAGCTCGGTCCCTACCGCCACTACATGCAAAAGGAAATCTTCGAGCAGCCGCGCGCCATTGCCGACACGCTCGAAGGCGTGGAAGGCATCACGCCTGAGCTGTTTGACCAACAGGCAAACCATGTGCCCGGCGCCAATGCGGCCCGCGTGTTTGCCAAGATCGACTCGGTGCTGATCCTGGCCTGTGGCACCAGCTACTACAGCGGCTGTACCGCCAAATACTGGATCGAAAGCATTGCCAAGATTCCCTGCCATGTGGAGGTGGCCAGCGAATACCGCTACCGCGACTCGGTGCCCAACCCCCACACCCTGGTGGTCACCATCACCCAAAGCGGTGAGACCGCCGACACCCTGGCTGCCCTGCGCCACGCCCAATCGCTGGGCATGGTTAACACGCTCACTATTTGCAACGTGGCGACCAGCGCCATGGTGCGCGAATGCAGCCTGGCCTATGTCACGCGCGCCGGTGTCGAAATCGGCGTGGCATCGACCAAGGCCTTCACCACCCAACTGGCCGGCCTGTTTTTGCTGACGCTGTGCCTGGCGCAAGTCAAGGGCCGTTTGAGCGACAGCGAAGAAGCCCGCCACCTGAAGGCCTTGCGCCACCTGCCCGCCGCCCTGCAGGCCGTGCTGGCGCTGGAGCCGCAGCTCATTGCCTGGGCCGAGGACTTTGCCCAACGCGAGAACGCGCTATTCCTGGGCCGCGGCATGCACTACCCCATCGCCCTGGAAGGCGCGCTGAAGCTCAAAGAGATCAGCTACATCCACGCCGAGGCCTATCCCGCAGGTGAACTCAAGCATGGCCCGTTGGCCCTGGTGACCAGCGCCATGCCGGTGGTGACCGTCGCCCCCAATGACGCGCTCTTGGAAAAGCTCAAGAGCAATCTGCACGAGGTGCGGGCCCGCGGTGGCGTGCTGTATGTGCTGGCCGATGCCGACACCCGCATCGACAGCGGCGAAGGCCTGCACGTGATCCGCATGCCCGAGCATTACGGCGAACTCTCGCCCCTGCTGCACGTGGTGCCCCTGCAATTGCTGGCTTATCACACCGCTTGCGCCCGCGGCACGGATGTGGACAAGCCCAGAAATTTGGCGAAGTCGGTCACCGTGGAATAGCCAAGCGTCCAAGCATGTCGTTAA
>Ga0214247_1000460_pt1 | contig 25750 bp, 39 predicted proteins | sample TroBogypolimnion_18_FD_153085 | JGI IMG/M metagenome (GOLD analysis project Ga0214247, IMG submission 153085) | Freshwater microbial communities from Trout Bog Lake, WI - 03JUN2009 hypolimnion | ecosystem: Environmental > Aquatic > Freshwater > Lake > Hypolimnion/Profundal zone ... | reverse complement strand
GATTTGTTAACGAGAATTTAGCTAATAAGTACATAGGACAAGAGGTCCTTATCAAAGTAGGTGAACATAACATTAGAACTGCAAAGAAAACAAAAGTGTTAAAAGCTGAGTTGAGTGCAGAATTTGAAGGATAAGATTTTTTTTGATTTAGCCATTTTATATTTTGACCGGGTGTTTCCACACTCGGTTTTTTTATGCCCCGAATCGGGCCGGGGTGAGTCCATACAAAGCAATGCCAATGGGGGTCCTACGGCATCACACAATTACATAAAACATAGTGGTAGCAAGGGTTTCGGAGTGGTGACACGGAAGTGGAGCTTCTCCATTTCTTGTAAGTCGACATATTAAAAAAAATTTATATGTGAGCCATATACACAAATATTGTGGAGTCAATTTTTTCACCTCTAGGAAAATTATATACTTATAGGTAGCACCTAACATATAAGGGTGGTATAATAAAGAAAATAATTTACTTATGGAAATATCGTTATTTAATTCGGATAGAGAGTGTTATTTATGGACAAGAGCTGAAATAGAAGAAGCTGGTTTTAATTTTGATAATGATGGTATATGGAATACTACAATAAAGAATCATAATATTAAGTTAGTTACTGGGAATATAACTAATGGATTTACCGATAAGGGGTTTTTGGAATCGGATATAAGTGAATTAAACGTATTACTTATTAGAGGGGCATTACAAAACTTTAACGATGGTTCTCCCTCCTTTATAGACCTGTTATTACAATCCATACAAAAATACTCAGATAAACGATTTGTTATTATTACTAAACATCCAGAGGATTATTGGTTAGATGATTCCCTGATGCAATCAGACAACTTACTATTAAAGATAAGAGATGGATATCCGAATGTAAGGGTGATTTGGGATATAGATTTACCCGAATACAGACCAGTCTTCCACTTTCACCCTAAGATGGTCTTTCACCACTATCATAATAATGAAGCCTTTTCAGGTGGACATGTTTTCGAAAATTTAGTACCCGTTTGGAAAAAATTAGGTAGAAAAAAATTCCGTATGGGTTATCATGTTAGTAAAGTGACAACGGAGTTAAGAAAATATTTATTTCGTTTATTTAGAGATATGAATTCACCTCATTTGTTTTTTACTTATACAAAGGAATTCAATCATACACCATTCGATCCAACTATTTCTATACACTCCGATAATATAAATGGTTCTAAAGGATTATGGTATATAAAACAATTTGTGGATTTGACGGTAGAATCGGATATGGAAGTGGTATATGAAACCTCTACTATGGGTACTCCTTTTGTTTGGTTACATAAATGGACGGAAAAGACTATTAAGTTATTGATGTTGGGAAAGCCATTTATTCACGCCGACCCGATTGCACATTGTTTAATGAGACCATTTGGAATGAAACCATATGAGACGTTATATACACCCGAATTATTATCCTTTTATAATGGGTTTGATTATAAGGTAGCTCATTTAGGGTTTGATGGAGTGGATAGGGATAAATGGTTTTGTTTACTTAAAGGGAATATCGAATGGTTATTATCTCTATCGGAAGAGGAATGGAATTGGAGAATAGAGGCCGCTTATAGGGTTGCGGATATTAACCAAACTCACTACAAGGAATTAGTGTACAATACATCCCTACTTCCCCTTATTACTTCAGCCGAATTTTGGAATGTATAAAGGTATGAAAAATAAACTATTTGTATTTGGTGCTTCGATGGATGCTTCATTTAGTTCCAATAAAGTATGGTCCGTACCTTATATGGAATGGAAAGGATATATACCTAAAGTGTATGGTGAATTTTTAAGTGAAATGTTGGGTTTAAAATTAATCAATTGTGCCGTAGGTGGAACGGATAACTATACTATATTTGAATCCTTTTGTAATAAAGTGAGTGAAATGGTAGAGGGAGACACCGTTGTTATTGGTTGGACCGAACCTGCAAGATTTAGATTAGCTCCACCAAATGGATTTTCTTGGTGTAGTATACTTCCTAATTTCAATATACAAATAGATGGAATATCAAACAATACATTAAACGAAATATTGGTAAATAGAATGCATGATTTGTATTGGATGGAAATAATAAGTTGGAGTAGATTAATCCAATTAGCCCTTCAATCTAAAGGTATAAGTGTTATATTTTATTCACCATTTCAATCATACTATAAAGGATTTCCTAAAGAATGGTATATACATAATAGAATTGAAACTATAACAATGGAAACTGATGGAAAGGTTATTAATGATCATTATTCCGAACGGGGTCACAATAAACTTGCTAATATATTTTACGATAGGATAAAAATATAATCCACATAATTATTTGGATATTTAGTATTATTGTTGTATCTTTGATTATAAACATTAAGATATATGAATACTATTGATTTCAACTCGCCTACTATACTAAAGGCCACTCAATACAATAAAACCGTTACAATCGAATTAGACCATAGTGATACTTCTATTGGGGAAGTTATGGATGGTTTTATAACGATACTACATGGTTTAGGATATTTACCCTCCACCATTAACGATTACTTTAAAGATAAGGTAATGGATATATACGAAGATGAACAACAAATTGTTAAGGATGCTCTCGTTACGGAAGATGATTTGGACCTGGAACACGTTATATGGAATTGGGAAGAAGATAATCAACGTATGGATATCATTGGTCAAAATGGTAATGAGGGTTTACACTACGAAGAGAACGAAGAAGATTGTGGATGCAATGAATGGGGAAACGAACCCGAAGAAGATGATGAGTATACGAATGATGAGGATGATATAATCGAATGGGAAGATACTTTGGAAACTCCTAATAGAGATTACAAAGGTATTGCCGTAGAACACCCACACTTTGATTGGGATGGTGAAACGAATGAGGTATTGGATTCCATACAACGTTCCCTACAAATTCTAAATGAAAGATTTGATGTAATGGAAGAGAAATTAGATGATTTGGAAACGGAAGTATATAAAATAGCTTTGGGTCCAATTAAAGAAAGTTTAGTAAAGGCAAAGGAAGTGTATGATAAGAGTGTAGTAGAAACCCAACGTCAATTAATGGAGAAAGCAAAAAGGGCCGCTGAGAGGTGGAGTGAGGAAGTAAAAGCAAATCACAAACCCATTAAGTTCGCCGAAGATATAGTAGATATGGAAACGGGTGAGGTAACTAAAGAAGATGGTGGTTTTAATTCTCCTCTATATAAGCAAGTAAGGAGGGAACCCGATACACCCGTTACACCAAAGAAAATGGATAAGACTGTATATACAAAAGGAAAAATAAAAGAATTAAAAAAGAAATAATATGATAGGAGCATTTTTATTCGGAATGGTATTTGCATGGATTCTAATACTACACATACACATAACAATATTAACAAAAGGAAGAGAGGATTAATAATGGAGAGAGAGATTTGTCCTATACATGGAACTAAGTTAAATGAGGATGGATTGTGTGGGACGTGTTTAGAGGGGAATAATAAATAAAATATATAGTGTTTACAAAATTTAGAAAAACGACTTTAACCCCACCCCAATTCCGCTCCACCCCTCCCCACTTAAAAATTATAAACTATGGCAAGAAAAACATTATTAACAGGAACACTAACAACAGTATCAGGATTATCTGGAATGAATACGATATCAGGTGGTACAAATTATACTACTACATACAATCCTGCATACTATCCATCAACCGGAGTTATAACAGGTGCAACTACAACACCCCTATATACATCACCTAATATTGTAAACAATCCTAAACCTATATTTGTAATGAGGTTCAGAGATAGTTTAAGTGATTGGGACTTTAGTAAGATAAAGGATGATATATTCAAATCCGAAATGGCAAATGATTATCACGTTATATGTGTTCGTAATGGTATAGATAAGGATGAGTTTGAAATGTATAACGCAGATAAGATTGAAAGACAAGAATTTAACAAAATGATTAATCAAATAACAAAAACAAAATAAAATGAGTGAAGAAACACAAGCTCCACAGGAGCAAGAAGCAACGTTAGAAGTAAACAACCCTATACAATGGTATGAATTTGATTTTGAAAAAGTTCAAACAATTGATGATATTAAATTAATTTTATCTTCTATGGGTATGAAGTTTAACGAACAAGTACCTAACTTTGATACATTAAAAGAGATTTCTAAAAAGATAGATTAATTCTAGTTACCATATATTTATTCCTAAAAGGAGTAACATTATGGCAAAGGTATCATCAGACAATCGTAAGGTTTCATTCGGAGTTAGAAAAAGAGGTTCCGCTCAGAAATCTTATAACAAACACACCCCTAAACCTAAGAAGTATAGAGGTCAAGGAAGATAGAAATGTTTAGTAGAGAAGTAACAAATGATTATGGTTCATATAGTAGAAAAGACCCAAATACAATCTTATTTAAGGGAGTGTTTGATAAAAACTTTATAGAACTAAAGACAGTTGACCCTAATACGGAAACTTATAAAGTATTCAATTGTCCTTCTCAATCTATTAATTTCGCAGTAAAGTTGGGGAGTAATACATATATCCCCCAACATTTATTTGATAGGTTAGTAACGGCCTATAACGAAAATAATCCATACTATACCGTAAACGATTTGGTTACAATAGAAATGGATTTATCTAAAACAATTGCATACATAGAAGGAAAGTATGGTGCAAAGATAGAAACCAATACTATAACTTATGTAGGTACGACTGTTCCAATTAGTAGTTCAGTTAGTGGTTCTCAATCAGGCTCACAAATACAAGTAAATGCAACAGCTACAGTCGGTGTAAGTAGTAGATTAGAATTAGCCGGCGTTACATCTTTAGATTTTCAATTTTACAATAATAACAATCCGGATTCAATAAACGAAGAAGCAGTAATACAACATATATTATTTTTGTTTGATGAAACCAATGTTAGGATTAGTGGAAAATATACTAACTTACCATATCAATTAAACGATGCTTCTCAAAGTGTTATATTGGCAAATTTACCCGCATCAACTGATGTAGTAAAGCCAGTAACACAAAGGGTAACTAATTTGGATGATTATTTGAGAGATGTAAAAAGAAACTAATATTTATATATGGATACCAATAAGTTATTAAAAATTACAAATATGTACGCTAAAACAAGTTGGAGAAAATATTTTGATGAAGGTGCCTCACCGGCAGTTCAAAGTTATTTAGCCCAAAATGGTGATAAGTTATATCCTTGGATTTTACAAATACTAACACAAGCGGTTGAGGATAATTTAGAAGAGGTTGCTATTATTAAGTTCACCGACTCTAAAATGTTTGCTACTATCGATAAGAGTGAATATAAGGACCTTCTAAATAAGATGATGGATTACTTCATACAAAAGGAAGAGTACGAACAATGTATAGGTATAAGGGATTTAATCGTAACTATCGATAATCCTCCCCAACTAAAACCTAAGAGAAAATATACAAAGAGAAAAACTAAAAAGTAAATTTAATATATTTATAGGTATAATAAAAATGTTATAAAAAAAGTTACGATAATTTAAAATGGATTACAAAATACATAATATAGATTTATTAGATATTACCAAAATATTTGATGTTTACCAAAATGGAACAGAAAATTCTGGTGATTCAATATATAATAAGTTTGATAAAAGAATTGATAAAAAAACATATCGAACTGATTTAGTTAATGCTCATACATTTTTTTGTGATTTAAATAATAAAGATTTAGTTGATATTATATCTAAGTATATAACATTAAATAAAAATGAATATATTTCTAATATACACTACATTAATTACGAAAGGGGTCAATCCGCATTACCACATGTAGATACTGGTTCTTCGATTAGGACATATATTTTTATGTTGTCAAATAACTATACTGGTGGTCAATTTTTCTTAAACAATTTACATATTCCATTACAAATTGGTGATATGATAGAATTTAATGCAAATTTAGTACATTCTGTTAGTGAAGTCGAAAATGGTAATAGAGAAGTATTAGTAATTTGGGTTAAACATAGTAATAAAAATAAAACAAGTTTAATATGATAAAAGTATTACTAACAATAGCAATACCAACTGTTGAAAATAGAAAAAATTGTTTTAATGAGTTATACAAAGAATTAAAAAAACAATCAAAACCGTATGGTAATAAAATAGAAATTATTTCATTATGTGATAATAAAGAAATGTCTATTGGTGAAAAAAGAACAAAATTAAATCAAATGGCCACTGGTAAATATGTGGTACATTGGGATGATGATGATTGGATTCATCCTAATGGTATAAACTTGATTATGCAGGGTATAGAAAGTGAATGTGATGTAATTTCATATAACTATTCCTGTAATATTGGATATGAAAGAAATGATCCATCTGAATATAATAGAAAAGTATCTATTACTTTTATAAACGAATGGAATAAAGAAGAAAAACTACTTTATGTAACCCCTGATCCAAAAAATCCCATAAAAAAAGAAATTTTAGTAAAAGTGCCATTTAGAGATACATCTTATAGTGAAGAATATTTTTTTAAATTTGATGTACTACCATATTTAAAAACAGAATATAAAATAGATGAAGATATTTATCAAATTCTAAACAGAAGTGGTGAATCTTTTGATTTACAAAAAAGATATAATTTGAGAGATGGTTTCAATTTAAATAAAGTTAATAAATTATTATAATGGATATAATTGAAATTTCATATAATTTATATGTAAAATATATAGATGAAAATAAAGGATATGGTGTTTTTACTAAAGAATTTATTCCAAAAAATACGATTGTAGAAAATTGCTATTGCTTAATCATGGGTGTTTATAATACATCGAATCCTACATATGATTATATTTTTCATAACAAAAATGAAAATGTATATTTTTTACCATTTGGGTTTGGTTCAATTTATAATCATAGCTCAGAACCCAACTTAATATGGAATTTAACTGATAATAAACAAATAATTTTTTTTGAGAGTTTAAAAGATATTTTACCTAATGAAGAATTAACACACAATTATGGTGATTTATATTTAAAATCTAGAAAAAAAAGATTACTATGACAAAAGAAGTTTTATTAACAATAGCAATACCAACGATAAAAAATAGAAAATACTTATTTGAAGAATTGTATAATGAACTAAAAAAACAATCAGAACCATATGGTGAGCAAATTGAAATTATTAGTTTGGTAGATGATGAAGAATTATTTATTGGTGAAAAACGAAATAAACTAAATCAATTAGCAAAAGGTAAATATGTTGTACAATGGGATGATGATGATTGGATTTCAGCTGATGGTATAAGTAAAATAATGAAAGGTATAGAAAGTGAATGTGATGTAATATCATTTAATAATTATTGTAACATTGAGCAATGGGGTAAATTACAATATTTTCATAAGTTTGTTTCAATTAAAAATAATCCACCTGTAATTGATTATGAGGATAGTAAAATATTCTCAACTCCCGATCAAAAAAGTGTTATTAAATCTGATATTGCAAAAAAAATCAAATTTTATAATATGAATCATAGTGAAGATTGGTTTTTTATGAGAGATATCATACCATATTTAAAGACAGAATACTATATAGATGAATTTATTTATCTATATTTGAATAAAAGTGGTGAAACTATGGACCCATATAAAAGATATAAAATTGAGAAATCATCTAAATTAATATAATATGTATACTAAATTTATTGAAGAAATAATAACGGCCGATGAATGTGATAAAATCATCAATCATGGAAAATCATTGAATTTGGAATTTATAAAGACTTATGAACCCTCAACTGGTCAAAATTTTATTGATTATTCATTTAATAAAAGAAAAGGAATAAAATTTGTAAATGAAGAATTTAACAACATTGGAGAAAGAATTTTAAAAATAATAAATGAATGTAAAATTTATTCTGGTCTGATTTATGATAAATTGGATCCATATCTTTTTAACCAATATAATGAAAAAAATTTTTTAAATTATCATATTGATACCGCTGAAATAGAAAATGGAGCATCGATTACAGTTGTTTATCAATTGAATGATGATTATGAAGGTGGAGAATTTTGTTATAAAATAAATAATAATGAATATATCTTACCAAAAAAGAAAGGTAGTATTTTTATTTTTGAATCATCAATTTTACATAAGGTAAATCCAGTATTGCAAGGTTGTAGATATTCATTAAATAATTGGCCGAAATATAGTAAATTGAAAAAAAATAATATAATATGAATATAACAAAATTTGAATCTTTTTTTGATGATGAAGTGTACACTCAAATAAAAAATTATGTGGATGATTTACGCACAAATAAATCAACACAATTTATTACAAATTTATCATGGGATAAAAATTTAGTTAATACTAGTGGGTTGATAGCACGATATAGTTTTGATTCATCAGATTTAACCATCTTCAAAACTGTTAAAAAGGAAATTGAAAAAAAAATACCTTACTTTGTAAATTCAGGTGTTGTTCATTTATTACCACCATTAAGTTATATAACATGGCACTCTGATCCACATTGTAAAGCAGCATTAACAATATATTTAAACGAAAAATGGGAAGACAATTGGGGAGGGTATTTAATGTATAAAGATGATGAAAATATATCAGCAATTAAACCAGCAAAAAATTTAGGTGTTTTACAAAAAACCCCAATTAATCATTGTGTTTCTACTATTAACATTGGTGCAGATTATAGAGTTAGTTTACAGTTTTTTTTAACCGATGAGAAAAAAAATTTAATGTAAAATGGAAAAACTTTACAATTTACTTAATACCGATGAAATCAATTATCTTAATTTATTAATAAAAAACGAAGAAAATTGGATATATCAAACAAATTTCAAAGATCCAAAACAATATTATGATTCATTAAAGATTGATATTAACAAGCTTAAAAATTATTATAGTATTATAACCGAAGGTGGTCTGTATGATATTAAAGAAACCGGCCTTAATGTTATTACTACAAGTACACAAATAGATAATATACATTTTGATGAAAGTGATTTAAGTTATGTAACATATATAAACGATGATTTTATTGGAGGTGATTTTATATATTATGAAAATAAAATAAAACATAAAATTAAACCCAACATAGGATTAACAATAAAAATAAAAAAAGCAGTATTACATGAGGTGGAAAGGCTTAGTACAGGACGAAGATTTAGCCTGTATACTTTTCTTGTACAAAAACAAAAAAAATATAATACTCTACTATAAAAAATAATCCAAAAATTTGATTAATATTAAATACAAACCTAAACCCAAATATATGATTTAAATTTTGTTAATTAATATTAATTTAGTATATTTATATTAAAATAGAAAAATATGAGAACAGTTTTAATAGGATCTGACTTTATGTATGATTCCAATGGAGATTTAAAGATTTTAGAAGTAAATACTAATATAACTTTAAATGTAAATGACAAAGTAGAAAACACAGAAGATGTATTTGATTTTTCACATTTACAATCATTTATATCAGATAGAGGATTCACAAGTATTGTTTATATTGGAAGTTTAATGGAGTTAGATACTGAATTGAAAACTTTTTGTGAAACTTTAAATATATCTTATACATTTTATAATGTTGGTGGTAACGCATTAACCGTACCATATGTTGAAGATGGTGATGATGTTTTAATTATTAGAAGTGCGTATGATACTACGGCTATTATTGATGATTCATATTGTGCAGATAAATTCAATTTTGTAGAATTAATATCTAATGAAACATTTGGTTTACCCTATGCTTTAATTGATTCAACTAATACATTAGTAAATACAATTACTGAATTACCTGATAATGGTGTTCATCCAAATTTTATACTTAAATCTAGATATCCAAGTTATGATTTTAATGTTTACCCAAAATTATTTAAAATAACAAATTTAACTGAACTAGATATGGTAATTTCTGAGAATGTTAGTAATGAAGCACTTTTAGTTCCATATATATTCAATCCTAACAAATTATATAACGGAACACATATTCAAGCTATTAGAAGTTATAATATTCTTTATCCACCAACATTGGAATCTTTTAGTATTGGGCAATATACTGCAATTGGTGGTAATGCAGTTACTGAAACTCCATCTTATGATCCTACAACTTTAGTTTTAAATAGTATAGATAGAAACAAATATTTAACTAAACAAATGGATTATGATGGTTATCCAAAGGTTAGAAATACCGATAAATTATTATTGGCAGATGGTACTTGGGCTTCACCTGACCAAATTCAAGTAGGTACAATGTTAAAAACAATCAAAATACCAAATCCTAATGGAATTGAGGTTACAAATGAATTTGGTGATTTTAATATGACATTGAATGACTTTAATTCAGGTGTTTCATATACTGAGGATAAAGTTTTAGGAGTTGAATATGTAAATACTTTGAATAGATTAATTACAATAACATTTACGGATGGTAGTACTTGGTCAGATGGTCAATTTGTTAATTTTTTATGTGATATAAATAATGATATTAGATGGCAAAGAGCGGATTTATTAAAGGCTGGTGATAAATTAATTGCATTAGAAGATGCAACAAGTTCAATTGTATTTGATACCACAAAGGAAGTTCAATCAATTACACTTACAACGGATTTTTTCACAGGTTGGGCTTTTACTGTTGAAAATGATCACTTATGGATTGTTCAAGATACTACTAATAATAATAATTTTGCATTAGTAGAACATAACACATCTTGTTCAGCTTGTACAAGACTTTGTTCAGTTCAGTGTCCTGCTTGTCCTTCTAAATCACAACCTGCATGTGCTTCTAATCCGGCACCTGCAATATGTGTTTCTCAATGTTAATAAATTAAATTAAAATATAATAAAATGGCTAAAATTATATCGGATATTGATATCCAAACTATGAATACAATTACAACTCAAATTGGTAATTTAATTGTAACAACACATTCTTAAATTAAATAAAAGGTTATATGTTCAATTTTAAAGAAATTATTGAAGCCTGGATTATTGCAGGTAATCCAACCGATGCACAGAGAGAACTGGCCGAGGCTAGAGGTAAAATTTGTGATGAGTGCCCTTCTAAAAAAAGATTGTTTAAAGAAAAACAATGGGGGGAATACTGTGGTGAATGTGGGTGTCCAATTGGTAAAAAAATATTTACAAACGATTTCAATCCATGTCCACTAAAAAAATGGGAAGAAGTAGATGATAAATACTATCCCAATACAAAAAAGAAAAAAACATTATTTTAAAGATAATGCATTTATATAAACATAGAAGTTATTTTGAAAAGTGGGATAAAAATAAAACATATAATTGGATTCCGAGCGATGATAAAGAAAGATTTGAATTAGCTTATAAAGAAAATCCAACGGATGAAAATTTGTTATATTATTTAAAAAATCCAATTGAATATAAACTAAATAATGAAGGATTTAGAACATTCGATGATTTTAATTCAACAGATGAGGGTAATGTATTTTTAGGGTGTTCACATACTTTTGGTATTGGACATCATTTAGAAAACACCTGGTCATATAAATTAAATGAAACGATTGGTGGTAAATTTTGGAATTTATCATTGGGGGGAACTGGTGTTACTACTGCATTTAGATTATTATGTGGATATAGTAAAGAATTAAAAATTGAAAAAACATTGTTATAGTGAAGCTGATATGGACATATGATGATACAACCGGTAAAAGTTTTTATAAAGATGAACACCGAATCACTTTAATAAATTATTATATTCTATCAATTACAAATGCTAAAAAATTAGGATATAAAACAATAATTTATACTACAAATATTTCTAAAAAATATTTTGAAAACATAGTAGATGAAATAATTGTTGTTAATAGACCATATGATACGAAAGTTTGGGATTATTTAAAAATATATGTTTTAGAAAATAGAAATGATAATTTTTGTTTAATCGATGGTGATTTAATTTTAAATAAAAAATTACCAATCTTTACAGAAGAAGTTTTATTTGATTCAGTTGATGATTGGAATTGGGAATATGAATATAATGATATTGTAAATCAATTTGCAAATTTAGGTATAAATGAAATAATTGATTTTTGGTCAACGGTAAAAATACCAACAATGAATTTAGGTATATTATATATAGCAAATGATTTAATTAAAAATGAATATATACAAATGTGGAAAAAGATGAACCAATGGTTAAATATACAAACGCAAGAAATAAACTTTGATTTGGCAACTATGGTAATTAGTCAGTACCTATTAACATTAATTTGCAAAAAAAATAATGTAACAACTAAATCTTTCAGAAAAAACACAACTACAAAAAGTGATTTCTACAACCATTATATAGGTGATATTAAATTTAAAGAAAGTTTAGTTCCAAACGATACAATAATAAAAATTAATAAAACTTTTTTATGATTCATATAACTAATAATTTATTAAAAGAAACCGAACTATCTGTAATACAAAATATATGTGAAAATTTTGAAACATTTGAAGTAGATAGTCCTAAAGGAAATGAGAATAATAATTCATACAATAGAGTATTTGTAGATGATGCTAAATTACAAACTTATTATCATGACTTAATAAACTATTTAGAACAAACTATTGATAAAAATAAATTTGAAATATTAGAATTTCCTAAACCAAAAACATGGATAAATAAAGTAATTCCGGAAACTAATAAAAATGATTCATTTCATTATGATATGTCTTTCTTAACTGCAATTACATATTTAAATGAAGATTTTATTGGTGGTGAATTTACATATATAAACGAATTTGGTGGTACTACAAAACTAAATCCAAAAATGAATAAAACACTTATAATGGATAAAAATCTATACCATAAAGTTTCACCTGTTTTATCTGGTGTTAGATTTAGTTTAGTTACTTTTTTCAATTTCAATGCAAAAAATACTAAAACAATTGTATAATGAAACAATATACAATTTCATTTCCAAAAACACTTTGGTATTTTGGTGTAGGTAAAGAAAACGCAGATAAACAAATACATTATTATAACTAATTGATTATCAACAAGTTATAAAAAATACCCTAAAATAGTTGAAAATTAGATAAAAAAGTCGTATCTTTGACTATAAACATTAAACTCTAAGATATGAAGATTTTATCCATTATTGGTATTATATTGTTATGTGCATGCAATAAAGAAGTTACTACACCAATACCACCACAACATTCAGTTTTCTTTTCAATAGATTCAGTATTAAATAGGACAGGTTCAAATTCACTTACTTTGGATAAGAATGGATTTTATCATATGATTATTGATACAATGTCTTTCCAAAACTTAGCTCGTATAACAGGTACATTTTTAGTAGATGGTAAACCAAATAAAATACCATCGCCGGTCGATGAACAAATATTATGGAGTAGTGACCATTATTGGGTATTAAGTGCAGGTGATACCGTTGCACAATTAGTAAAAACTTATTTTAATACTTTTACCGGTAAATTAATGACAGTTAATCTTAAACCATTAATTTCATATCAATCATATTTAGTTCCTACAATAAATCCTGTTTCATATTCGGATAGAAGTAATGGTGAGGTTAATACAATGTTTGCCCCGGTTTCGGCAATGAAAGGAGATACTATTACAATTACAGGTAAGGCAAAATATACCATAGAGATACCAAATTCAAAATTATTTTCAGATGTTAAAATTGATTCAATTCAGAAATCAATCCGAATTATTTGTGATTAAAGAAAAAATTTGTATATTTGAGTTATGATAACAATGCCACAAACACCAATTACCGACCACTCATTTAAGAAGTGGGGAGCAATAAAAATAGAGGAAAGTGATGAAGAGTCAGAATTTTATTATTGGATATTACCACTACCAAAAGAAGATGATGATGTTAGTGATAGACCTACACTTATATCAATAGCAAACGATGAATGGAAAACAATGGATATTAATGAGGGTGAATATTTAATGACCCTTTTTGATAATTTACCAATGTTAGAAACCGAAGAAGAAGTAGAATTATTATATAAAATCTTAACAAAAGAAAATCTAACAAAATGAAAAAAACAGATGTAGAATTACAGCAAAACTATGATAAGTTTATTGCTATTATTAAAAAGTATTTTACCGGAGAAAGATTAGACAAATTATTGTTTATGTATTCCGAAGATGAATTGGGTGGTAATTTAATGGTATCACCTGCAAGTGGTAACACTGGTTATCACAATGCATATGAGGGTGGATATATTGACCATATCTTTAATGTATGTAAAAATGCGTTAAAGATGAAAGAATTATTTATTGCACAAGGTGGTACACAAGATTTCACAGATGAGGAATTAATATTTTGTGCAATACACCATGATTTGGGTAAATTAGGTACTAAAGAGGAATTGCATTATGTTCCAAATGATAGTAAATGGCATATTGAGAATAAAGGTGATGTGTATAAAAGAAATACTAAGAATCAATATATGACAATTACAGATAGAACATTCTTTACTTTACAACACTATGGTATTGTAATTAATGAGAATGAATATTTTGGTATTAAGTTGACCGATGGTATGTATGATGAAGATAACCAAAAGTATCTTAAAACTTTCAATAAAGATAATGTACTTAAATCATCTATTGCAAAAATAATGCATTGGGCAGACCATATGAGTACGGTTATTGAGCAATCACATAATAAGTCAGAAAAATCTGACACATTTACGTTCAATGTTGGAAAATTCTAACAAATTGTCAGTTCAATCCCAATGGTACGGATATTGTATTATATAGAGTATTATTAACAAAACAAAAACATTAAATTATGTATTTAGTAGATTACAACAAATTAGTTGAAAATTGGTTTGCAGATGATTACAGCCAAAATTGGAAAACAACAACAGGTACTAAAACCACTTACAAAACATCAACACAAAGAGTAGCAATTGACATTACAGATGATGTATTGGAGATTGGGTTATTAGTTCCAGGACATTCAGCAGACACATTAACATTAGATTATGAGTCTGATAAAATTAGAGTTAAATCTAAAGCAAACGATGATGAAGATACCAAACCTTCTAAAATTCAAAATGAGTTAATTCAAACAATTGATGAGACATTAACTATTGGAAAAGATTGGGATGGTGCAAAGGCGGAAGCCACAATTACAAACGGCGTTCTTTATATATCTATTCCAAAATTTGAAGAGAGAAAGCCAAAAAAACTATCCATTAAAGTTGGTTAGTTCAGTTATATTTCGTATATTTGAAGGGTAGTCTAAACAACTACCCTTTTTTTATGAGCGAATATTCACAAATACTTCCGTTAAGAACAGACATGAAAGTAGTAGACCAATTTGGGTTTCTACCATTATCAATTAATAGACCAACAAAAGAAAGCAAAAACAAATGGAAAGATGCTTATCTTAATGATGGTAAAAACGAAGAACGTAGAGGTAACACTGGTTGGCTGCCACATTATGCATTTTCAGAATTTCACGCCGGTTTAGCAGAAAACATTTTAAAGTTTTGGTCTATGAAAGGTAGTAGAGTTGTAGACCCATTTGCTGGTAGAGTGACCAGAGCATATGTTGCAACAAAGTTAGGTAGAGAGTACACAGGGTTCGAAATTTCCCCTAAAACTTACGAAAGGATACATGAACACTTTACTGGGTTTGGTATGAAAACTCCCGTTATAAATGGTGATGGTACATTAATGGAAGAAATCGAAGATAAGTATGCAGATTTAATTATGACCTGTCCACCTTATTTTGATTTAGAAAAATATGAATCAGTACCTAATCAATTATCAGATGAATCAAATTATGAAATGTTTATGAATAAAATTGATTTGTGTGTAGGTAATTGTTATAGAGTATTAAAGAGTGGTGCATTTGCATGTTGGGTTGTAGGTGATATTCGTAGTAAAGGTAAATTCTTAAACTTTCACGGTGATGTTATCAATTCCTTTAAGAAGCACGGATTTTTACAACACGATATAGTTATACTAGAAAATATTTCACCATTTGCAGCATTACAGATTGGTAAAACTGCAGCAAATCGTTACACATCAAAAGTACATGAATATCTATTAGTGTTTAGAAAACCTGGAGAATATGAAATTCCAGATTATGTAACACCAGATGAATTAGAACAAGAAACAAAATTAGCAGAATTTTTTAGTTAATGAATTTAAGTAATTACGATACTATATATTTTAACGGATGTTCGTTTACCGAAGGTGGTGGATTTGAAGCAGGTAAGGTATGGATTAAAAATGCATATAAACAAAAATATGGATTTGAATATATTAACGAACAAGAAGTATGTTATCCTACCATAGTTCAAACTTTATTACCCAATTTAAAGGTTATAAATGATGCAAAAAGTGGTAGTGGAACTGAACGTGTTATTAGACGTACTTGGGAATACATTTTTAAAAATGGATTAGATAAAAGTAAAAAAACAATATTCAGTTTAGAACTACCTGGTTCAATTTCTAGATTAGATTTATTTTCAAATGAAGAATACGAATATTTGGTTGGAAATATTGAATATAATGAAAAAGGAAAAGTAAACGATACACAAATTGTAGTAGATTGGATATATGGACCACCACTAAATGAAAATTATAGAAATGAAACAAGAAGAATTTTAAAAGAATATTCAGAAGCATTTATACATCCTGTTGAAAAAGAAAAACAGGTTGCATATTCTTTATTTGGATTAGCTAGTTTTATGATATTAAATGATATTCAATTTTATTTTAGTGGAGATACTAGCTATACACAATACCATTTAAATTTACAATATGATTATCCTAATTTTAATAACGAACATATTTTAAATCTAAAAATAGATAATAATTATTACAATAATATAGTAACTTTTGCAGATACAACAAAAACAAAAATATCAGATGAAGTTGGAGTAGATGTAACAACGGATGGTCATCCAGGTTTTCAGGCACATAAAGATTGGGCAAAGGCATTTGTGGATTTTTTACAAAATAAAGATAATTATAAAAAACAAATAATATGAGATACAAAGAACAAGTAAGAGACAATTTAAACAACATTGAAATTAGAGTTAATTATTTAAGACAAGCAACTGAGGGTAGTAAGCCTATTACTCCACAGGATGCTATTAAAATGATTGATGAAATTTTATATTCATTAACTAAAGTAAATGAATTAGTAGATTTAGAAAGAGAAGGATAATGAACTGGCTTAAATGGTTGGTTGGTATTTCGGCAATAATCATAGCTGGTTGTGCCGCTTTCTTTTCCGTAACGGGTTTAGGTGTTCTATTTAGTGGAGCATCTATATCCGTAATGGTTATGGCGGGTTCTTTGGAGTTCGCTAAATTAGTGTCTGCAACATATTTGAAGCAAGAATGGAGTACCCTTAAGGGGTTTAACAAATGGTATCTTACTTTAGCAATAGGATTATTAATGATAATCACTTCTGCTGGTATATTTGGTTATCTTTCTAACGCATTTCAACAACAAAATCTTAAATTGCAACAGGTAGATAGAGAAATTGCGATTTATACAACAAAAATACAGCAAAATTCAGCTCAAATTACACAACTTAACACTCAATTAACCAATTTATCCTCAACACAAGGTAAAATTTTGGATAATGGTAAGGTAAATAACCGACTTTTACGTTCAATTGATAACAAGGATAAGCAAAGTGCACAAATTAACAAAAAAATTAGTGATTTGCAAGATGAAAATGTTAAAAATAACGAAGAAATTAACAAAATTAAGGTTTCTAACTTAGATTTAGAGAAAGAAGTAGGTGGATTTCGATTTGTGGCCGAAGCTTTTGGTGTAGAATTGAAAAAAGTAGTAAAATTCTTCATATTTTTGATTGTAATAGTGTTTGACCCACTTGCGGTAGCACTTATTATTGCATTTAATGGGTTAATTGGTAAAAAAGAGGAAAAAAAATCAGTATTTCAAAAAGAATTGGAAGATTTTGTTGAAGGATATGATGAAAAAACATACGAAGTGTATGGTGATGGTAAAATTGATGAAAATACAATAAATACTAAATTAAATGAGGTATATGGTGATATAGAAGAGCGAAAAATCTATGATAGTGGAAAAAATTCACCAATTTTAGGAGAACATGAAGTTATAGAAGAAAAACCACTACCATACTACGAAGAACCTGATTTTGATTGGGAAAATAAAAACTTATGGATAAATAATCCAGCCGCAGTTAAGTATTGGATGCAAAATGGTAATTCTATTCACAAATACAATAAATTATATAGGGATCATTTAAAAGAATTAGATAATACCGATTCAACAACAAAAACATACTAAAATGGCACATAAAGAGCAAAAGGATTTTTGCGTTTCAGTTCAATCAAAGTTTCTAGATAAATTTAAAGGAGTTTCAGTATTGGATATTGGTTCTTTGGATATAAATGGTAATAATCGTTATTTATTTGAAGATTACACTTATGTTGGAATAGATTTAGGTGAAGGTAAAAATGTAGATGTAGTTAGTAGAGGACATGAATACAAAACGGATGAAAGATATGATGTTATTATATCTACTGAGTGTTTTGAGCATGATGAATATTGGGTTCAAACAATAAACAACATTATTCACCATTTAAAGAGTGGTGGATTATTTTTATTTACTTGTGCAACAGATGGTAGACCTGAACATGGGACTCGTAGAACATCTCCACAGGATGCACCATTTGTGGGAGATTATTATAGAAACTTAAATGAAGAAATAATGAAAGGTGAGATAGATTTTGATTCTATATTTAATGATTATAAATTTAGTAGTAGACAAAATCCATCAGATTTATATTTTTACGGAATTAAAAAATAATAAAATATGTATTCAGTTATAATACCCACAATGTGGAAAGCAAAAAGATTGGGTGAAACATTAAACGAATTATGTGAACATCCGTTAGTTGGTCAAATTATTTTGATTGATAATAGTGGTGGTGAGTTGGGATATGAAATCATACATCCTAAAATATATCATGTAATCGAAAAAGAAAACACGTATGTAACCGCAGCTTGGAATAAAGGTGTAAACATGGCAAAATATGATAAACTTCTAATTCTAAATGATGATATTTGGATGGATTGGAAAATATTAGATATATTAGAACCTCACGTTACTGAACAAAATGGATTAATTGGTTTAGATGAAACGGAATATAATATTGAACATTACGGACATGAGTTTGGATTAGAACCAATTGAAAGAAGAAATGGTGGTTGGGGTTGTGCAATCTTTGTTCATAAAGAAAACTATTCTCCAATACCAGAAGAAATGAAATTATGGGGACAAGATGATTGGTTATTTGTAAAAGCTAGAAATAGGAGAAAACAAAATTATAAATTAGTAGGATATACTATTTATGGTGAATTATCGGTTACAAACAATATTTTAGATGCAGATCCTAAAATACAAGAAATTAGAGAAAATGATTTAAGATTAAAAGATTATTATAACTTATATTAAGAATTATGTATTTACAAACACCTTACAAAATCAGTTACGATACACAAAAGTATCCATTTAGACAAATTGTTTCAAAAATGTTAGAAGTATGGGAGGGTGATACCATTCCATTAGAAGATTTACACACATTGGAACATTATGATTTATTTGTTAGAGAAAAAGACCAAGCAACGATTTGGCATAAAAGATATTACGAAAAATATAAAACCGAATTCTTACCTACTTACTTAGAATTAGTAAAAGAGCTTAAAGAAAGATTTGGTTATGATGAAGTTATTTATCAAGCTATACCAACATTTAGAGTTCAATTAGCAGAAGGTAATTTGGGAGTGGGTGAGTGGCATAAAGATAGAACTTACAATCATGGAGTGACAGAGGTTAATTTTTGGATGCCATTTGTAAATACCAACGAACAAAATACAATTTGGATGGAGAGTGTAGAAGATAAGGGTGATTACAAACCATATACTGTTAATTATGGTGAAATATTAGTATTTAGTGGTGCAAATTTATATCATGGTAATAAAAACAATGATAGTAGCCAAACAAGAGTATCAGTTGATTTTCGTTTAGTAGATCCAGCTAAATTTATACCAAATGAGGCAGGTTCAATTAATATGAAGGCAAAATTTGATATTGGTGGTTATTTTGAGAAATTATAGATATGCTAGATATAATATGTGTAGGTGGTTCAAACACATCATTTAGACGTCCTGAAAAAGCTAGGTTTAACGAAGGGTATTGTCCTGATGCAGATGTCGATAATGCTGGTACTGGTTCTTATCCTGAAGTAATACATAGACATTTTGGAAATAAAGTATATAATTTAGGGGTAGCAGGTAATTCCGTTCAAACTGCTGTATTATCTGTTATATCACTTGCAAATAAATTAATTAATAGTGGAAATAATAATTTTTCTATAATATTTAATTGTTCTGAGTTTTATAGACAATCTATGTATTTTTCAGATAAAATGTTAAAAATAAAAAATATAACAGATATTGATAATAATCCTGTTATAAACAATTATTTATTTCAACCTGATAAATCTGGATTTTTCTTATTAGGTGGTGTTCAAAATATATCAAAGGATTCATATTCAGATAGTAATTTATTTAAAATTGCAAAAGCATATTCAGAACATTTATTTTCATTTGAAGAGTGTGAATTAAAAGCACTTACTCATTTATTATTATTTCAAAATTTTTGTAAAGTAAATAATATACCTTATAAAATATTTTTTGACTTTGATAACTTTTCATTTCCAGATATGAATTGGTTTGATTTGGATAAAACAAATGAAGAAACTTATTTTAAATCATATTTCATAGATAAAAAATTAACAAAAAAAGAACCATTGGGCCATATTAAAAAAGATCCGTATGTTTATGATTTATTTAAAATGTTAGATTTAAATAATTGTTGGTTTTACGAAACTGATGAAATTAAGTATGGTGGTATTCATGAATGGATATTTAAAAATAATGAATATAAAGCAGGGGATTCCGAATATATTGCATTTCATTTTGAAGATACAGAAAAAACACCAAATGAATTAAAAGATAAACCAACATTACTTAATATTCAAAGTGCAAAAGAAAAAATGAAAAAAGGTGTATTTTTTGAAACTGCTCATCCGACTTATTACTATTGGGAAAAATTTGTTAAAGAAGTTATGATTAATTGGAATTTATTCTAAATATTATTTGGAAATTTAATTAATTAAATGTATATTTGAGTATTAAACATTACATATGATAAAAATAGTAACAGACAAGGGAATATTAAAACAACCAATTCCTAACACACCATTCACTAAAGAAGAACAAGATTTAGCAACAGCTGCATTATTAACCGCAGTAACCGAACAACAAGGTTTAGGTATGAGTGCAAATCAAATTGGATTAAATAAAAGAATTTGTGTAATTAATGTGAGAGAAACTCCATTAGTATTAGTTAATCCAGAAATAGTTGATGAAGGACAAGAAAAATTGGTTTATTTTGAAGGTTGTTTATCTTTACCCAAAACAATGAAAAAACCTATTAAGACAGTTCGTTCTTATAATGTAAAGGTAAAAGCAGATAATTTTCCTGACGTATTAGAATTTGGTACGGAAGAAAGAAATCACGAAGATATTAATAAATTATTTAGTGATTTAGGATTATTAGAATCAGTTTGTGTTCAACATGAAATTGACCACTTAAATGGTTTAACAATTAGAGATAGACAATATACTGAAACTGTACGTTTAACTGCATTTGCTAAATTAGGTAGAAATGAAAGATTTATTCTTAAAAAGGGTGAAGAAACACGTTCAGTTAAGAAAAAGAACCTATCAACTTACTTAGAACAAGGATGGGAGGTAGTATAATATGTTTGTAATATTAACAATATTAGTTTTACTTACATTGGGTTATATAATTTGGAATCTCCTAAAAAAATTGGAGAAAATGGAAGAATTATTAGAAGCTCAGGATTTAAAACTACAATATAATTTAGATAAACTTATTGCAATGTATGTAGCAATGAAAGAAATAGATACCAATGGTGCATTTGAAAGTGATGATGAAGTTGGTGCCATATTTAATGATTTGAAAGATACTATTGAAAAAAACTTAAAAGAAATAGAAGAAACTAATGGGTAGAAAGAAAAAAGACACCCGTTACTTTACGGAGCAAACGGAAGCTGCTATTATAGCATATAATAAATCAGATAATCAAATTGAAAGAAATAGATTATATGCAGAACATATCCACTATTCATTTTATAAGTTAGCTGAGAATGTTTTAAATACATGGGGATTTACATACTTTGATGATGATAAAGAAGATATTAAATTTGAAGTAATTTCATTTCTTTTAGAAAAAATACATAAATTTGAAGAAGGTAAGGGTAAAGCATTTAGTTATTTTACAATTGCAGCTAGAAATTATCTTATTTTAAATAATAATGCAAATTACAAAAGATTTAAAGCAACATCACAATTAAGTACAATGCCTGAAAGTTGGGATTTAGAAAATGATTTTAAACAAGTAAATCATAATGATGAGTTTAAAACATTCAATGAAAGAATGTTGCAATATTGGGATTTGAATCTTAATAGAGAATTTACAAAAAAAAGAGATATTCAAATTGCAGATGCTGTTTTAGAATTATTTAGAAGAGCAGAATATATAGAATCATTTAATAAAAAATCGTTATACTTATTGGTGAGAGAAATGACAGGTTATAAAACACATTATATAACTAAAGTTGTTTCTAAAATGAAAGAAACTCAAATGAAATTGTATTATCAATTTTTAGATGAGGGGGATATTACACAAGAATCAAAAGACCCTTTTTGGAAGAGAGTAATAACTAAATGAGAATACTAGGTATATCAGCTTTTTACCACGACTCAGCAGCTGCATTAATTGTAGATGGTAAGGTCTTGTCTGCACAAGAGGAAGAAAGATTTACCGGTATTAAACATGACCAAAGATTTCCTATCAATTCGATTAATTGGATTCTAAAACAAAATAAACTTAAGATTAATCAAATAGATAAAATTGTTTGGTACGAAGATCCTAAAAAGAAATACGAAAGATTTAAAGAACAATATCACAAATATTTTCCTAAAACATGGAGATTAACTAAAAAGTTATTGACATGGAAAGGTAATAATGATATTGATTCTATTATTAGAAATACATTAAAGTATAGAGGTGAAATAAAATATTGTGAACATCATCTTTCTCACTTAGCATATTCATTCTATACATCACCATTTACCGATGCACATTTATTCTCCGTTGATGGAGTTGGTGAAAACGAAACAGCCGTATTAGGGTTGGGATTAAAAGGTAAATACATTCAACAATTAGAAAGAAATTATTTTCCACATTCATTAGGATTATTATACGCATCCGTTACAGCATTCTTAGGATTCAAACCTAATAGTGGTGAATACAAAGTTATGGGATTAGCAGCTTATGGTAATCCTAAAGATGTGTATAGAGAACAATTTGAAAAGTTAGCAAAACTAAACGGAAACACATTAGAATTGGATTTGAAATATTTTTCATTCCATTATTCAGAAAGAGGTATGTTTACCGAAAAAATGGCTGAGTTATTCAATCAAGCACCAAGAACACCTGAAAGTGAAATTGAACCACAATATATGGACATTGCATTTTCATTACAAGCTCATTACGAAAGATTATTCTTTGCAATGTTGAATAAATTTCATTCACACTACCCAATGGATAATTTATGTTTAAGTGGTGGTTGTGCATATAATGGTTTAGCAAATGGTAAGATAACCTTAAATACTCCTTATAAGAATGTTTATGTACCACCTGCTCCATCTGATGCCGGTAGTGCTATTGGTTGTGCATTATATGAGTTTTACAAATCAAATCCTACACATTCAAAGGTAGATAACCATAATCCCTATTTAGGTCCTCATTATCACAATGCAGATTATCTTAATGTACTTCATAGACTTGTTCCTAAAGATAAGATTAAACACACTCTAAACCCTATGGCGCTACATAAGCAGGTTGCTGCGTTAATTCACAAAGGAGCAATTGTAGGTTGGTTCAAAGGAAGTAGTGAATTTGGACAAAGAGCATTGGGACATCGTTCTATTTTAGCAAATCCAACTATTCCAGATATTAAACCTAAAGTTAATAGAGTTATTAAAAAGAGAGAAGGTTTCCGACCATTTGCTCCTATGGTAACGGCAGATGAAGCTAATAACTACTTTGAAATGTTGGGACAAGAAGTTCCTTATATGAATCAGGTATTTAAAGTTAAGGATGGTTTTATTGCAGGTTTACCATCAATTACTCACGCCGATGGAACAGCAAGAGTTCAGACAGTAAAAAGAGAATTTAATACAGACATATATTTCTTACTTAAGGAATTTAAAAAATTAAGTGGATATCCTATTCTACTTAACACCTCATTCAATTTAAGAGGTCAAACAATGGTATTAGATCCTGAAACTGCTATTAAAACATTTTACGATTGTGAAATGGATTATTTAGTTTTAGGTAGTTATATCATTAGTAAGTAAGTTTTTATTTACACAATATTTATAAAAAAGATTTATGGCAAGCGTAGACATGAATTTTCCCTTATTTAAGGGAAAAACATTTAGTGATTTGTTGGGAGACATTTACGAAAACCAACAAGCAAAAAAGAAAAACATTTCAGCATTAATTGAAGAAATGAGAAAGTTAGTTACTTCAACAAGAGATGTAGTGACCGTTGGTCCTATTATTACTCAATTGATAGAAGCTAGTATTAGTAATGATGACCACCTTATTAAGATTGCAAACATAGCACAAAAGTTAGTATTAGCAAACACTAAAAAAGCTGGAGATGAAGGTTGGTTAAGTGAAGATGATAAGAAAGCTCTATTAGAGGAAATGGATGCGACCGCAAAAGAAATAACACAAAATACAGAAGATAAGATTGAAGATTTAGAATTTGAAATTGAAAACTTAAAAGAAACATTGGGTAGTAAATAATGGCTAATTTTTTCCAATCACAACAAGTTTCTGCAAATTTTGCACCTAATACAACTGGATTGCAATACGACATTGCATTGGTTCATAGTGTAGTATTGAATATAAGTGATATTAAAAATCCAATACAAGATTTAGATAAAGCATATTCTGAATTTAAAGATAGTGATTATATAGACAAAGATGGATTATATTATGGTGCTATTTATTATAGAAAGCCTGGTGCAGCGGTTGAAATAAATGAAGATAAATTATCGGTTGCATATCCTTTAAGAAGAGAGTTTTTACAAATACCCGTAAAAAATGAGACTGTAAGAATTTATAATATATCGGGTAGAGATTATTACGAAAAAATAACTCCAGAAAATTCTCCAAATTTTAATACAGATACAACATTAGTTTTATATGGATTGAAAACTACAAAGGAGACTGATGGTGGTAGTAATAGTAATTTAAACAATTATCAAGAAACTTCACAAACGGGTATAGCTAATTCGGATAAAGGTACAAATACTTCTGATAATATAAAGGATGGGTTTGGTGGTAAATATTTTAAAAGAAATATGAAAATTCATCAATTAGCTATGAATGAGGGTGATACTATAATTCAAGGTAGATTTGGACATTCAATTCGTTTTAGTGGATATATACATGATGATAAAACAAATGGAACATCTTATCCTGCAATATTAATTCGTAATGGAGAAAGTTCT
>Ga0214247_1000453_pt1 | contig 25997 bp, 21 predicted proteins | sample TroBogypolimnion_18_FD_153085 | JGI IMG/M metagenome (GOLD analysis project Ga0214247, IMG submission 153085) | Freshwater microbial communities from Trout Bog Lake, WI - 03JUN2009 hypolimnion | ecosystem: Environmental > Aquatic > Freshwater > Lake > Hypolimnion/Profundal zone ... | reverse complement strand
CCGGCCTATCCCGTGGGCTCAGCTCGCCTTGTCGGCAGCGCGGCCAGCTCAAGACCTTCGGGACCGGGCGCCGGTGGCCCACCCGCTGCCGTGGCCGATGAAAGCAAGGCCTGCCGAAGCCCGGTGTCCGGCGTGGTGGTCAAGGTCGTTGCCGCCGAGGGCGCGACCCTCAATGCCGGGGATACCATCCTCGTGCTCGAGGCCATGAAAATGGAGACCAACATCACCGCTCCCCAGTCCGGCGTCATCGCATCTATCAAGGTGATCAAGGGCAATCGGGTGCAGACCGGCGATGTGCTGGTGGAATTCCTCTAACCCGTTTAGGGAGCAAGGCCCCTTCCTCCGACTTCGCCGGAGGAAGGGGCCTTTCCCAATCATCTAAACCGGAACGGCAGCCAGTTCCTTGACCAGAGCGGGCACCGTGAGGATCCCCTTTGGGGCCTGCAGGGCCTTCTGGTATCGACGCAGTTCGCCATCGTGGTTGACGATGAAGTCGTTCTCCTCGGCACAGCTGGCGATGGGCAGCCAGGCGGTGGCGGCACGGCCCAAGTCGGAGGGCTCCACTTCCAGGGCCAGGCTGAACGGCGCAGCCTTGAGGATCTGGCCCAGCAGTTCGGCCTCCTTGCTGCTCGTGAAGGCAGCGTCGTGCAGCAGCACCACGGCCTTGACAGCGCCCTGCTGCACCTTGGCCAGCAGCTCATCCAGGGTGCCAAAACGGAAGCCCCGCTCCGTAAAACCACGGCGATTGAAGATGCCGTCGGCGCTGGTCTGATACTTGGGCAGGAGCACGGGGATGGTCTTGTCGCCGCTGCCGTAGCGTAGCTCTGGCGTCGAGGCCAGCTCACCCAGACGTTGGGCGGTATCGCAACCAAAGGTACCCTGGCCGATGACGGCCACGGTGCCGACGCCCTGCAGAACCTCACGGATGGCGTCGAGGGTTGCGGGAGCGCCCTTCAGGCTGGGCGCAGGGGCCTGACCCTTGCGGTTATAGGCAACGTAGGCGTAGCGCTCCTCGTCGCTGATGAAGTGCGTGGTCTCCTTCCCCTCCAGGGGGCGGGGCCGGAAACGGTGGACCTGGTTGCCCTCGTGGTCCATCCAGATGGGGCTGCCCAGGGCCGAGTGGCGGCTGATGGAGGGAACACTCTTGAGATACCAGACCCGCTTCTTGAAGCGGAAGTCGCGGCTGGTGAGGGCGCCCACGGGGCAGAGATCCACCACGTTTCCGGCAAAGGGATTTTGGTCCATGCTCTTGCCCGTGAAGGTGGTGACTTCCAGGTGGGAGCCGCGGGAGGCCACGGTCAGCTCGCCGCCGCCGCTGATCTCGCGGGTAAAGCGGACGCAGCGGGTGCAGTGGATGCAGCGGTTCTTGTCGATGACGATCTTTGCGCCCAAGTCCTCGTAACGGTAGCGGCGCTTCACTTCGCCCATGCGGGAGTCACCGCTGCCGTAGTTGTAGGAGTAGTCCTGCAGCTTGCACTCTCCAGCCTGATCGCAGATGGGGCAATCCAGAGGATGGTTCATGAGCAGGAATTCCATCACACCGGCTCGGGCGTCAGCCACGGCAGGCGTATTGGTGAACACCTCCATGACCACTGCGTCCGGGTTGTCCTTGGGCGCGGGCGGCACCGTGGTGGTGCAGCTGGTGGCCAGCTTGGGCTGACCCTTGATGTCCACCAGGCACATGCGGCAGGTGGCCACCGGCGTGAGCGCCGGGTGGTAGCAGTAGTGCGGGATGTCGATCCCCACCTGACGGCAGGCGTCCAACACCAGGGTGCCGGTGTTCACGCTCAGTTCAACGTCATTGATCTTGATCGTCGGCATGGGCCCACTCCACTTCAACCAGAATGGGGCCTATGGCAGGGAACGTAAAGGAGGCGAGATCAACCCCTTCCGACCGCACCCACCATGCACCGCCTGCAGAAGTCGAGGAAATCCTCCAGATCCGGGATATCCGCCTGCACTGTGGCGGGGATCACATTCGGGATCACCACCCTTTTCCGCAGTTCCCCTGTGGCTTCCAGGGAGAATACGAACCAAGCTTGGCGGTCCTTTTCCGAGGAGAGGGTAAGGCTCACCACCTTGGACTCAAAGAACAAGTCTGGTGCCCCGCCGTCGTCTGGAGTCTTCCACTCGGGGATATGGCCCCGCTTGACGAACTCCGCCTTCAATTGCTCCAGGGTGTGCTGGACGGTGAATTGCACCTCGACCTGGACATCCATGAGGGCCTCCTGTGCCCACTTCTTCGGTCGGATCGCCCGGGAACCCAAACCTGGACATCCTTTCCTTCCGAAAGGGCGCAGAACATGGAAAAATCTAGAGTTCAGGGGGCGGACATGCCAACGGCATTGATCTCGGTTTATGACAAGGCAGGACTGATCCCACTGGCTGAGGGCCTGCTGGCACAAGGCTGGCGGATCCTGGCCACGGGCGGCACCCTGCGCACCCTCAATGAGGCCAAGCTAGAGGCCCTGGAAGTGGCCGCCTACACCGGGGCTCCCGAGTGCTTTGACGGCCGCGTGAAGACCCTCCACCCGCGCATTCACGGGGGCCTCCTCTACCGTCGCGACCAGGCGGATCACGTGGCTGACGCCAAGGCCCAGGGCATCGAGCCCATCGACCTGGTGGTGATCAACCTCTACCCCTTCGAGGCCACCATCGCCCGGGAAGGCGTCACGGCGGCCGAGGCCATCGAGCAGATCGACATTGGCGGCCCCAGCATGATCCGCAGCGCCTCCAAGAACCACGCCTCCGTGACCGTGTTGACGGCCCCGGACCAGTACGAGCCCTTCCTGGAGAAGCTGGGCTCCGGCACCTGGGGTATGGAGGACCGCCGCCGCTGTGCCCTGGAGGCCTTCCGCCGCACGGCCGCCTACGATGCCGCCATCTCTGGGTGGATGGAGCGGGAACTGGTCTCCGGCAAGAGCGTGGAGTTACCCCACCACCTCTGCCTGAACCTGGTCCAGAAGCAGAGCCTCCGCTACGGAGAGAACCCCCACCAGCCCGCGGCATTCTACGTGGAGCCCGGCCGCGCCTTCGAGGGCATGGCCTCCTGTGAGCAACTCCAGGGCAAGGAGCTCAGCTTCAACAACCTGCTGGATGCGGATGCCTGCGCCCGCCTGGTCTGGCAATTCCCGGCTCCGGCCTGCGTCATCGTGAAGCACAACAACCCCTGCGGTGTCGGTCAGGGCCCCCATGCGCTCGAGGCTTTCATGCGAGCCCAGGCCGGGGATCCTGTCAGCGCCTTTGGTGGCATCGTGGCCTTCAACCGTCCAGTTGGCGTCGAGGTCGCCAAGGTCATGTCCCAGAATTTCTGGGAGGTCATCCTGGCTCCGGCCTTCACCGGTGAGGCTCTGGAGGTCTTTGCCGCCAAAAAGCAGCTCCGGATCCTGCAGACACCAGACCATTGGCCCCAGAGCGCCAAGGGCCTCGACACCCGCTCCATCGGGGGCGGCTACCTGGTTCAGAGCGCTGATGATGCCTTCCTGCCCTTTGAATCCTGGGAAGTGAAGGCCAGCGGCCAGGGTGTGAAGCCCCGCACCGAGGACCTGGTCCTGGCCCAGCGCGTCGCCAAGGCCGTGAAGTCCAACGCCATCGTGTTGGTCAAGGATGGCGCCACCGTGGGGATCGGCGCTGGCCAGATGAGCCGGGTGGATTCCGTGGAGATCGCCTGCCGCAAAGCCGGTGAGCGGGCCCGCGGCGCCGTCCTGGGCAGCGATGCCTTCTTCCCCTTCGCCGACGGCCTGGAACTGGCCGCCAGCCATGGCGTCAGCGCCGTCGTGGAACCCGGAGGCAGTCTGCGGGACAACGAAGTCATCGCCGCCGCCCAGAAACTCGGTGTCTGGCTCTTCTTCACAGGGATGAGGCACTTCAGGCATTGAGTAACTACACTCGCAGAGGGTCGCAGGGGGCATTGAGGCTGCAGAGAAAAGCACCCCACCATGGCTTTCTCCGCGAACCTCTGCCTTCTCGTCTTTTCTCAGCGAGTGTTTTTTTTCTTTGGATGCACCCATGAAGACCTCTGAACTCCGCCAGCGATTTCTCCACTATTTCGAGCGTCAGGGGCACCGCCGGGTGACTTCCAGCGCGGTCATCGGCCCCGCGGACGACCCCACGGTCATGTGGACCAACTCGGGCATGATCCAGTTCAAAGATGTGTTCCTGGGCAAGGAGAACCGCGACTACCGGCGGGCCACCAGCAGCCAGAAGTGCCTGCGGGCCGGCGGCAAACACAACGACCTGGACATGGTGGGCTTCACGGCCCGCCACCACACCTTCTTCGAGATGCTGGGCAACTTCAGCTTTGGGGACTACTTCAAGGTCGACGCCATCCGCTACGCCTGGGAATTCCTCACGGGCCCCGTGGAACAGGGGAACCTGGGTCTGGATCGCGACCGGCTCTGGGTCACGGTCTTCGAGGGTGCCGATGGCGTCCCGGCGGACACCGAAGCCGAGGAGCTTTGGAAGGCTGCCGGAGCCCGCCCCGATCGCATCATGCGTTTCGGCAAAAAGGACAACTTCTGGCAGATGGGCGACACGGGCCCCTGCGGCCCTTGTTCAGAACTGCACTACGACCGCGGTGAACATGTGGCCGGAGATGCCACGCCAAATGGCGAAGGCGACCGGGTCATGGAGATCTGGAACCTGGTTTTCATGCAATACGAGCGGGATGCCCAGGGGAACCTGACCCCCCTGCCCAAGCCCAGCATCGATACGGGCATGGGCCTGGAGCGCACCGCCAGCATCCTGCAGGGCGTGGACACCAACTACGAAATCGATCTCTTCGCGCCCATCTTCGCGGCCATCTGGAAGGCCGCCAAGGTCAACCCCGAGGACCGGCGTGACCACGCCAACCGCACCGCCTCCCAGGTCATCGCGGACCACATCCGGGCTGCTACCTTCATGTGCTTCGACGGTGTGGTGCCCAGCAATGAGGGCCGCGGCTATGTGCTGCGCAAGATCATCCGCCGGGCCCTGCGCTTCGGCCGGAAGCTGGGCATCGAAGGGCTCTTCTTCGCGGACTTGGCCCCGGCCGTCTTCGAGGCCATGGGGGATCAGTACCCGGAGCTGCTGCCCGAGCTGGGCCGTATCCAGAAGTCCCTCCACCGCGAGGAGCAGCAGTTCAGCCAGACCCTGTCGGCGGGCCTGAAGCTGCTGGAGGCCTGCGACATCGGTTCGGGCACCCTCAAGGGCTCGGACATCTTCCGCCTCTACGACACCTATGGCTTCCCCGTGGACCTGGTCGAAGACTGGTGCCGCGAGCGGAATATTGTGGCGGACCTCACGGGGTTCAACGCCGAGCTCAATGCCCAGCGCACCCGGGCCCGGGCTGCCATGAAGGCCCACGACCTGCGCCTGGCCGGGGACCTGGCCGTGCTGGCGGATCTGCCCATGACCCGCTTCATCGGCTATGACCATCTGGAGGGCCAGGCCCACGTGCTGGCCCTCTTCGACGCCCAGCACCGCCGCGTTAAGGAACTCAGCGGCGAGGGCTACGCCCTGCTGGACAAGACCCCCTTCTATGCTCTCTCGGGCGGTCAGGTGGGCGACACGGGCCAGCTGCGGTTCGAGGGCGGCCACGCTGAGGTCACCGACTGCACGGCGCCTGCCCAAAAACGTCACCTGCACCACGTGAAGGTACAGGGCACCCTGGTGGAGAACACCGCAGTGAACGCCCTGGTGCACCCCATCCGGCGCCGGCGGGTCCAGGCCCACCACACGGCCACCCACCTGCTCCACGCGGCGCTGCGGGAAGTCCTGGGCACCCATGTGAAGCAGGCCGGCAGCGTGGTGGACGCCGCCCGGCTCCGCTTCGACTTCAGCCACTTCGCCCCCCTGGAGCCCCAGCAGATCATCGAGATTGAGCGCTTGGCCTCCCGGCAGTCCCTGAAGTCCCTGGATACCAGCGTTCGGGAGATGGACATCGAGGAGGCCCTTTCCTCAGGCGCGATGGCCCTCTTCGGCGAGAAGTACGGTGAAGTGGTCCGCGTGGTGCAGGTGCCGGGCTTCTCCACGGAGCTCTGTGGCGGCACCCATGTCCACAACACCGGTGAGATCGGCGTCGTGAAGATCATCTCCGAGGGCGCCGTGAGCGCCGGTGTCCGGCGCATCGAGGCTGTAGCCGGGGACATGGCTCTGGAGCTGCTCCAGGCGGACGAGGCCATGATCCATGCCCTGTCCCGCCAAGCCAACATGGGCCGCGAGGGTCTCCCGGAGCTGCTGAGCGCCAAGGATCACCGCATCGTCCAACTGGAGCGCGAGTTGAAGGAAGCCAAGCTCAAGGCCGCCAGCGGAGGCGGCACCGCAGAGAAGACCGAGCAGGTGAACGGCACGACCCTGGTCACCGCCCTGGTGGAAGGCCTCGAGGGCAATGCGCTCCGCGAGTTCATGGACCAGGTCCGCACCCGCCACCAGAGCGCCGTCATCGTCCTGGCCTGCAAGACCGCCGAGGATAAGATCGCCGCGCTGGTCTCCGTATCGCCGGACCTGCCCTTCGATGCAGGCACCCTCTTCAAGGCCATGCTCCCGGCCCTCAACGGCCGCGGTGGCGGAAAGAAGGATCTGGCCCAGGGCGGTGGCAGCAACCCTGCCGGCCTCCCCGAAGCCCTGCAGGCCCTGCGGGCGGCACTCTAAAAACCCTCCACGAAGACAGGAAGACCACGAAGCAAGGATGCCTGATGGCCTTCCTTCGTGGTCTTCCCGTCTTGGAGGTTAAGGTTTTTCGCCCTGACCTAGTTCGCCGAGCCGCCCTTGTCGTGGCAGCCGAGGCAGGTGGCGATGCGGGGATCGGGACTGCGCCAGTACACCGAGTCCTGATTGCCGAAATCCTTCTGCAGGGCCTCAGGCACCTTGCCCCAGTAGAAGGCGAAGGCCGTAGTCCCGTCCCCCTTGGTTTCCTTCATGTAGAGGGGACCTGGATCCGTGCTGGGTCGTCCCTTCTCATCCGAGAAGGTGGACATGACCGCATATGCTCCTGAGGGCAGGGCCTTGCCGGCCTTGTAGGCATCGATGCCCGAGGCGGTAACCCAGATACGGCGCCAGCGGTCCCCATGGGCCTTGCTGCGCACCGGCGCAACCTCGGCCGGCTCCAGGCTGGCATAGTCCAGGGCGCGGATGGGCAGCTCGGCTTCCACGTCGTTCCGCTTGGCGGCATCGGCGGCGGCAGCAGCCTTGTTGGTGGCCTCGTTACCGAAGACCATGATGCCCCCCAGTTTGCCGCTGAAGCCCCAACAGCCCAGCCAAATAAAGCCCACCAGGAGAGCGGGAGCCCCCACGCCCCGCTCCCAGAAACGGCGCCCGGCGTGATGGCGATGCTCGCCCGGAGTGGCAGCATCCTGGCGCCAGGCCCGCCAGAGCAGAAACACGCAAAGGCCACCCACGAGGAAACCCATGAGGGAGGCCTGGATGTGGATCTGCAGGATCCGCTGCAGCACCTGCTTCTCTGAGGCAACCACCGGCAGGAAGGCCGAAGGGGCGATGAGGTTGATCTGCCGCCCCCACATGAGGCCGCTGAAGAGCGCGACGGTACTACCCAGCCAGCCGATGGCGCCTAGGAAGAAGGAGGTTCCCACCAGAGCCCTGCCGTGCCGCGGGTGAAAGGAAATCAGCATGGCTAGGGGCAGCACTGCCACCAAGCCAAGGGGGATGTGGACGAAAGCTGGATGCTCCCGGGCGATGAATTCGATGAGGGGTGAGGTCATGTCACTCCCGATCAGAACACGCGGGCCACGTTGAAGCCGATGGACCACTGGGAACTGAGCCGCGGGCCGCCACCATAGTCCCCGCTCAGCACCTGGTTGGCGGTGGTGCCACTGGCATTGGTGCCCACCAGGGTGAAGCGGTGCTTGAAGGTCTTGTACGAAATGCCCGCCGCAAAGCCCTGCTGGTAGGTGCTGCCGTCGGTGATGCCGCCAGGAGCCGCCTTGGCCAGCTTGGAGGGCCGGGGGTAGTACTCCGTCACGATGGAGAACTTCTCGGTGATGCCGTAACGAAGTCCCACGCCCACGTTAAAGACGCCGCCCTTGTTGGGCGTGGTGTTGGGCGTCACGCCGGGAGGCACGGCCAGGATGGTGTCTGTGGTGGTGGTGCGGGTGATGTAGGTGGGTACCACGGAGAGGATCAGGTCATCCGTGACGAAGATCTCCGTTGGGACCTGAAAGGTCGCACCCGTGATACCTACCTTCCCCAAGGGAGTCACTGTTTCCTTCACCACCTCGTCAAAGCGCTCCGCTCGGAGCGCCATGCGGACATGGTCGCCATTCAAAACCTGCTGCTGCAGGCCCACGGTGAAGGTTTTGTTGTCAGCCGTGCGGTAGATGAAGGCGTTCAACCCCTTGATGGGCTTGATGCCGAAGGTGAAACCCAGGCCCGCATAGGTATAGCCGTCCAGACCGTAGGCGTCCTTGCCATGGTCCTTCACGGGTTGGATGAACCGGTGGGTGAAGGCCACGCCGATGTCCCAGAACTGCATGCGCTCTGCGGAGGGGAGGTTGATCACCAGCGGGACATCCGAGGATTCGGCCCGAAGCCCGCCCCCAGCCAGAAGGACGCAGGCGATCAGGGAAGCGGTCTTCCTTGTCATGAGGGCTCCAGAAAAGCTACTTGGCGGAGAACTTGCGCATGATGGCGACCATCTTCTGGACATCATCGGCACTCATCTTGTCCTTGAAGGCTGGCATCTTCTCTTTGCCCTCCAGGGTGATCTTGACCCAATCGCTGTCCTTCTTCTTGTTGGCCTTGCGGCTGTCGGTGAAGTCGAAGCCGGCATCGGGCAGCGGCGCACCGTTGTTATCGCGCCCATTCCCATTGAAGCCATGGCAGCGCGCGCAGGCGTCATTCCAATACTTCTGGAGGTCGCCCCCCTGGAACTTCGGCAGGTCCTTGGCGGGGTCGCCAGCCAGCAGGGTGGCGCTGGCCAGGAAGAGAATGGGAAGAAGGGATTGGCGCATGAGGCCTCCGTGTTGGGGGGGAATGACAGGGTCAGTTCCAGACATTGTTTGTGGTGGTGTGGGTCTGACCGTGACAGCTCAGGGCACAACCACCACGGCCGATGGTGGCGTTGACGGTGTAGGTCTTCGCGCCTGTCACATTGGTGCCAAACAGGATCGTGTCGCTGGAGAGTTGGTCGGGCGACACACGGACGACGGTGGTGTCCAGATACTTGAAGTGGTTCTGGGCGCCTGGCTTGGCTTGGGTCATGTCATGGCAGTAGTCGCAGGTGGTGCTGTGGGCGCTCGGATTGGTATGGCGGCCGGTCGCATCGTTGTACTGGGTGGCAGCCGAGGCCACCTTGTGGCAGGCGATGCAGTAGGTTGTAGCATTCACGGTGATGCTTCCGGCCTGCCAACCCGGAGTGGTCTGGCCACCGTGGCAACTGATGTTGGAGCAGGTGAAGGCCGAAGGACTGGACACGGTGCCGGCCGCACCGCTCTGGGCATTGAAGGTGGGATCAATGGCCACTGTGCCTGGAGCCGCGGGGAGGGGCGTGATCCTCAGGTTGGCATTGCTGTAGTGAGTGTTGGTGGCGTCGCCCGGGAGCGAGCCCGCGTGGCAGGCGGCGCAGGCCGGAAGAGAGGCGCCAGCCAGGGAGGCCGGCAGGGCCGGCGTGGACCGGGTGAAGGTGGTGAGGTTCAGGTGCTTGGGATGCGCCCCCTGGATGTTGGGCCAGGTGGAACCCGTGGGGCCCATGGTGTTGAAGCTGGCGCCCACGTGGCAGGAGAGACAGGTTCCGGCCGCCGTGCCTGTGGCCACCGGTGAAGCCAGGGTGTGGCACACCGCGCAGACGGGCCCCGGCTTTGTGGTGGCACCGCTGAGGTCGTGACAGGTGGAGCACTCGGCGGTGAACTGGGCCTGGGTGACGGTCTGATGGTGGTTCCCCGCAGTGCTGGTGTCGGTGCTGAGGAAGGGGACAGGATGCGCTACGCCAGTGCCCTTGGGGGCACCCCAGTGGTTCGTGATGGCATCGTGGGTCTGACCATGGCAGCTGAGGGCGCAGCCTCCGTCGCCCTCGGGCGTCGTGGCGTTGATGGTGTAGGTGGCCGCCCCGGTGATGGGGTAGGTGGCATTGGTCAGTTTGAATTTGATGGTACCGCTGGGCAGTTGGTCCGCGGGTATTCCGGTTCCCACCCCACTGACCGCCGTCGTGTTCAGGTACTTGAAGTGGTTCACGGCGCCGCCATTGGTGTTGGCCGTGGTCATGTCATGGCAGATCGTGCAGTCCAAGGTGGACACGTTGCTGTGGGTGCCCCAGGCGTGGCGACCGATGGCGTCGTTGTACTGGGAGGCAGTGGCTCCGCTGTTGATCGCATGGCAGAGGAGGCACTGGGACGTGGAGGCGATGGAACCCGTCCGCCAGTTCGGGGAGACCTGGCCGCCATGGCAGCTCGTGCTGGAGCAGGTGAGGGCCGAGGGGTTGAAGCCTGCGGTGCCTCCGCTTTGGGCATTGTAGGTGGCGCTGAGGCTCACCGTGGCAGGCCCGGTGAGCGGTGCAATCAGGGCGTTGGCATTGGTGTAATGGGTGGTGGTTCCCGCCCCGGACCCGGCGTGGCAGGCGTCGCAGTTGAGGGGTGTCAACAGAGCCATGTGCTTGGCGTGGGCCCCGGCGATGTTGGGGAAGGTCATGCCGGTGGGCCCAGCCGGCAGCCCTGAGGGGCCCGCATGGCAGGATAAGCAGGTTCCCACACCGGTGCCGGCGGAGGTCGGGTTCGCAAGGGTGTGGCAGGTGGCGCAGAGCGGAGCGCCGGCGATGGGCGAGGTGCCCGAATAGGCGTGGCAGGTGGCGCAGTCCGAGGCGAACGCCGCCGGGGTCACCGTAAGGTGCCCGTTGCCCTGCGTGTCCGTCTGGCCCCCCAGGAAGGGGACGGGGTGTGGGGCTCCCGTGGCGGTCCATGTGTCAAAAGCGGTTGTGTGGGTGTGGGTGTGGCAAAGGATCGCGCAGCCTCCATTGCCCTGGGTGGCGCTGGTGACCGTGTAGGTCCCGGCTCCCGTGACGATCAGGGGATCGAAGACGATGGTGCCGCTGGGCAGCTGATCGGCGGGGGTGCCCGTGGCCACCCCGTCAACGGCGGAGGTGTTGAGGTATTTGAAATGGGCCAAGGCCCCCAGAGAGCCGTTGCCCATGGCGTGGCAGGTGGTGCAGGCGATGCCGTTGGCTGCGACGGTGGCGTTGTGGGTGCCCAGGCTGTGACGACCGAAGGCATCGTTGGCCTGGAGCGCCGTACCAGCCGTGACGGCGACGCCGTGGCAGGCCGTGCACTGTGTCGCGGCGTTGAGCGTGCCATTCTGCCAGCCGGGTGTGATCTGGGCGCCGTGGCAGCTCACGTTGGAGCAGGTGAGGGCAGCAGGACTGAAGGTCGGGGATGTGCCGGACTTGGGGGTGAAGATCTGGTCGATGACCACGGGGGCCGGACCCGTCGGGGTGCCGATGCGCACGTTGGCATTGGTGTAGTGGGTGACGGTCCCTGCGCCGGCGCCTGCATGGCAGGTGTCGCAGGTCAGCTGAGTGGCCAGGGCCATGTGCTTGGCGTGGGCGCCCGACAAGCTGGGGAAACCCGAGCCGCTGGGTCCATTGGGTAGGCCGGGGGTGCCCGTGTGGCACGAGAGGCAGGTGCCAGCGCCCGTACCCGACGCGACTGGGTTGCCCACGGTGTGGCAGACGTTGCAGAGTGGCGCCGCCGCCAGGGGCGAAGTGCCACTGGTTGCGTGGCAGGTGGCGCAATCCGCAGCGAAGGCTGCGGCCGTCACGGTCAGATGGCCGTTCTGCTGAGTGTCGGTCTGGCCCTTCATGAAGGGCACGGGATGGGGCGCCGTGTTGGCGCCGTGGCAGAGGGTGGCGTTGTAGCAGCCAGGCTGGGTTCCCGCCGCCGCAGGCGTGATGGGGTGGCCGGCTGGATTATTGGGTGACCCGGGATAGTGGCACTGAACGCAGACAACAGCATTGGCCGGATCGGTGGTGGCGTGGGTATACACCGAGCCCCCCGAGAGCCGCCAGGGCTTGGCCGGATGCGGAGCCTGGACACCGTGGCAGGATGCGCAGGCGCTCGCGGAGGGTCCGCCGGAGAAGTCCTTGCCGTGGCAGAGTTGGCAGGAGACAAGGCTCCCCCCGTCGGCCTGAATGGCCAGCTTGGCGCGCATGCCGTGGGTGGCAGCGTCCGCCCAGCCGGGCGTGGACTGATGGTGGCAGCCCGTGGTGAGGCAGCTGGGAACCCCGCTACCAACCTTGATGATCGATAGTTCATGACACTTGGTGCAGGCATCCACCCCTGCCAGCGCTTGGCCACCGTGAGCACTGATCCACCCGGTGGGATGGTAGTCCCCATAATACTGGGCCACGCTGCCCGCCCCCTTGCCGCTGCCGCACCCCAGCGTGACCAGGGCCACCACAGCGATACCCAGGGCGCGCATGATCCTGATCCGATTCCAAATGCTGTTCATAGCGACACCCGAGGTTGCTGGCGGTTCTGGCTGGGACTGGGCTGGATCGGACTGAAGGGGCCTGGTGAGTGATTCATCGTCCGCGGGCTTGATCATTCAAGTTTTTGGGGTCCATGTTTGAGTGAAAAACAGGAAGGCCGCCGTGGCTGATTGACAAGCGTTACCTGGGTCTGACGGTATTTTGTCTGTAGCTACACTTTTATCCAAGCTGAGACATCTGCCCATATCCCCAATGGGAACTGTTATCTAGACCTAAAGGACTAGAGCCTGTTTGCTAAGTGGGTACGAACGCACAGGGGGCGCACCCCTGACGAGACCAGGAAAGCGATCTTGGGTAACAGCCCCTTGCCCTTCCCAATTGCCCCACCCGGGCCGATGTCCTACCCTTCAGCTTCGATGCCAGCTGTAACGAGAGAAGCACACGTTCGACACCCGGGAGCTCTCCGGTGGGTGCTTCTCGTCCTGGTCTGGCTGTGGACGGCAGGTGGGTCACCGGCGCTGGAACCGGGGCGCCCCCTTTCGAACCATGCCCACCGGGTCTTCCGCAGCGAGGAGGGGCTGCTCCAGGATGCAGCCCTGGCCCTGCTGGAAGGTCGCGATGGCTACCTGTGGATCGGCACTTCGGCAGGCCTGCTCCGCTTTGATGGCGCCTCCTTCGAGACCTACTCCCGCTTGAACGTGCCTGGCTTCGTCCACAATGAGGTCCAGTGCCTGGCCCAGGACCCAGATGGGACCCTCTGGATTGGCACTCGGGAATCCGGGCTCTACCGTTTCCAAAAGGGCGCCGTGCGCGCCTATGGCCTAACCGAGGGCTTGCCAGACCAGCCCATCCGCCACCTGCTTAGGGACCGCCAGGGCATTCTCTGGGCCGCGCCGGCGGAAGGCCCCCTGCTCCGCTTCGACGGAGGCAGCTTCCATCCCGTGGAGTCTGCGGCGGCGCACCTTGAGATCCGGGCTCTGACTGAAGATCGCGAAGGCATTCTCTGGGTGGGCACCGCCAGCTCGGGCCTCTGGCGTCTGAAGCAAGGGCGCCTGGTCCTGGCGGCGCTGGCCCCAGAGATCACTGCCCTTGATACCGGCCTGGACGGCACCCTCTGGGTGGGTACCCGCACCCAGGGCCTGCAGCAGTTCGAGGAGGGTCGGCTGCAGACCCCGGCCTGGGCCCGGTCCCTGCCATCAAAACCCATCAGCCACCTGCTGCTGGACCGCCATGGCAGCCTCTGGATTGGGCTGGAGCAGGGAGGCCTCTACCGCCACACCGCCTCCGGCCGCCTGGAGACCACCCCCGGCTCCCGCTGGACCCCAAGGGCCCTCATGGAAGACAGCTCCGGTGCCCTCTGGTGGGGCACCGCGGATCGGGGCATGGGCGTCATCTACCCGGTTCCGTTCAGGCCCATCCCCTTGCTGGATGCAGATCCGGAAGAACCCGTGAGCATGGTCTGCCAGGACCGTGCTGGGGAAGTCTGGTGCCTCACCGGGGACCTGAGCCTGGGCCATCTGCTGAACGGCCATCTGCAGCGCAAGTTTCCAAAATCCGCCTTTGACGGCCCCCTTTCGGCCCTTTGGCCCCGACAGGCAGGCGGCCTTTGGCTGGGCACCCGGAAGGGCGAGATTTTTGTTCTAGATCAGGGTCAGATTCATCGGCAGTCCTGGTCCCAGACCAGCCAACCAGAGCCAGTCCTCTCCATTTACGAGGATCCCCAAGGTACCCTTTGGGTGGCCAAGGCCCACCAGGGCCTGGTGAAAGTCGCACCAGGCCAGGCCCCACTCCATCTGCCCTCCATCCAGGGCGTGGTGGCCATGGCCGGGGGCGGGCCCGATCCTCTCTATCTCGCCAACCGAACGATGGGCCTGGGGCTGCTGGCCGCCGATCAGGCCCGGTGGCTGGGCCGGGCAGAGGGCTTGGGCTCCAGTGGTGCCCAGGCCCTGCACCTGGATGCCAAGGGCAATTTGTGGGTCGGCACCCCGGACGGCCTGAGGCGCTATCGGAATGGGGGCTTCCAATCCGTGGTGAATCCGCCCGAGGCGCTGCAAGTGCCCATTCACGCCATCCTCGAAGACCCAGGAGAGCGCCTGTGGCTCAGCACTGGGCAGGGGGTGTTGCGCATTCCCCTGGCCGCGCTCCTCAAGGGGCTGCGTCAGCCAACCCTCCTGGCACCGGTGGTCTATGACCACCACGACGGCATGCCCTCGCGGGAGACCTTTGGTGGAGCCCAGCCCGCGGCCTGGCTCAGCCGCGAGGGAGAGTTCTATTTCCCCACCATCCGGGGCCTCTGCCGCCTGGATGGCAACCTGACCACACCCCCGGGGCCCCCCATCCGGCTTCACCTTCTGAAGGCGGAAAGCGATGAGACCGTGCTGCCTGAGGGCACACCAATTCATGTGCCATCGGGTACCCACCGCTTCGAGGTCTACTACACCGCCACCTCCCTGACCCGGGCCGATAAAATCCGCTTCCGCTACCGGCTTGAAGGCTGGGACCGCCTCTGGAGCGACGTGGGCGACCGCCGGTTCTCGGCCTACTCGAACCTGCCCCCAGGCTCATACCGCTTCGTCGTCCAGGCCTGGCGCCTGGACGATGACGACCCACCCTCGGAGCAGTCCGTGGCCGTGGTGGTGGAGCCATTCCTGCACCAACGGCCTGCCTTCTGGACCCTGTGCGCCCTGGCCCTCGCGGCCTTTGCCTGGTGGCTCCTGCGCCTCCGTCTCCAACAGGTGGAGGCCCGTTCCGCCGTGCTCGCCGAGCGGAACCGCATGGCCCGTGAGATCCACGATCACCTGGCCCAGGGCTTCACGGGGGTATTGCTTCAGCTGGAGGCCGCCGAGGCCAAGCTGGGCCACATGGGCGGGGATCCGACCCCGGTCCTGACCCGCCTGGATCATGCAAGGAACCTGGCCGTGGCCAGCCTCCAGGAGGCCCGGCGTTCTGTCATGTCCCTCAGCCCCCGCAAGCTGGAGGGCATGGACCTCCTGGGCGCTCTGCGCTCTCTTGCGGATCGCCTGCTGGCGGGTACCGAGATCCAGGTGGAGCTGGTCCAAACGGGGCAGCCCCGGCCCATCCCGCCGCGCCTGGAGGAGGAACTGCTCCGCATGGCCCAGGAGCTGTTCACCAACGCCCTGCGCCATGGCAAGGCCCACTGGGTACGGACGGTACTGCAGTTCGAGGGCCGCCATGTCCACCTCAGCGTGGAGGACGACGGCCAGGGCTTCGACCCCACCGCCAGCGCTGCAGGTTACGGCATGCGCAGCATCCGCGAGAGCCTCCGGAAGTGGCGTGGCCATATGGACATCGACAGCAGCCCGGGGTTCGGTACCCGCATCACCCTCACCCTTCCGCTCCGAAGGTGGCCCTTATGAACCTCGAACCAACCGATCGCATCAAGCTCCTCATCGTCGATGACCATCCCATCGTCCGGGACGGCCTCGTGGCCATCTTGCACGAGGGCGAACCGGACCTGGAGGTGGTGGGCGAAGCCGGGGATGGCAGGGAAGCAGTGGCCGCATGGCGGAAGCTGCAGCCCACGGTGACCATCATGGACCTGCAGTTGCCCGGCCAAAGCGGCGTGGAGGCGATCCTGGCAATCCGCCGCGAGGATCCCGATGCCCGCATCCTGGTGCTCACGACCTTCGACGGGGATGCGGACATCCAGCGGGCCCTGGAGGCCGGGGCCCGGGGGTACCTGCTGAAGAGTGTGCGCCGGGCCATTCTCATCGAGGCGGTGCGGGCCGTGGCCGCCGGCCAGCGCTACCTGCCCCCCGCCACCGCCGCCCGCCTGGTGGAGGCCATGGAGGCGGAGCGACTCACGCCCCGGGAGCTGGACGTGCTGCGCCTCCTGGCCCAGGGCCAGCGCAATCGCGAGATTGCCGATGCCCTGGGCCTGGCGGAACCCACGGTGAAGATTCACGTGAACAACCTGCTGCGGAAGCTCCAGGCCAAGGATCGCACCGAGGCCTCCATGATCGCCCTCAAGCGGGGTCTCATCCACCTGAGGCCCGGGGGAGTCTGACTAGCGCCGGAACATGAAGAAGACCGCCCCCACCAGGCAGAGCCCCGCCCAGAGGTGGTTCAGGTGGAGCCGCTCGCGCATCCAGACCACGGCGAAGACGGCGAAGACCAGGAGGGTCACCACCTCCTGGATCACCTTCAGCTGGGGCAGGCTGAAGCGGCCGAAGCCCGCCCGGTTGGCGGGCACCATGAGGCAATATTCAAAAAAGGCGATGCCCCAACTCACAAGGATTGCGATCCAGAGCGGGCTGTCCCGGTTGTGCTTCAGGTGCCCGTACCAGGCGAAGGTCATAAAGATGTTGCTGAGGACGAGCAGCAGGACCGTCTTCATGGGTGGGCTCCCGCCGGGTGCCTAGCGGGCGACCTCCACGGCGCGCAGCTCGCGCATCACCGTGACCTTGATCTGGCCGGGGTACTGCATCTCAGCTTCGATACGGCGGGAGACGTCCTTGGCAATCCAATAGGCTTGGTCATCGTTCACGGAGCCGGCATCCACCAGGATGCGGATCTCGCGGCCCGCCTGCATGGCAAAGCTCTTCTGCACGCCCTTGTAGCTGTTGGCGATGCCCTCCAGCTGTTCCAGACGCTTCACGTAGGTCTCCATCATCTCGCGGCGGGCGCCGGGCCGAGCCGCGCTGAGGGCGTCGGCAGCGGTGATGAGCATGGCTTCCACGGTGCGGGGCTCGAAGTCCCCGTGGTGGCAGCTCATGGCGTGGATGACTTCTTCCTTCTCTCCGTAGCGCTGCATCAGCTGCATGCCGATCTCGATGTGAGTACCCTCCACCTCACGGTCGATGGCCTTGCCGATGTCATGGAAGAGGCCGGCTCGGCGGGAGAGCCGGGCGTCCGCGCCCATCTCGCCAGCCATGTATTCGGCAATGCGGGCCACTTCCTTGGTGTGCTCCAGGACATTCTGGCCGTACGAGGTGCGGTAGTTCAGACGCCCCACCAGCTTGTGCAGCTTGGGGTGGACGTCCGGGAAGCCCAGTTCGATGCAGGCGGCTTCGCCGATCTCCTTCAGGTGCTGGTCCATGTCCACCTTGACCTTCTCGACCACTTCCTCGATGCGGGCGGGGTGAATGCGGCCGTCGGCCAGGAGCTTCAGGATGGCCTGGCGGGCGACCTCGCGGCGGATGGGATCGAAGCTGGAGACAACGATGCTCTCGGGGGTGTCATCCACGATGAGGTCGCAGCCCGTGGCCTTTTCCAGGGCCCGGATGTTGCGGCCTTCGCGGCCGATGATGCGGCCCTTGAGGTCATCGCTGGGCAGCTGCACGGAACTGACGGCCTGTTCGGTCACGACGTCTGAGGCCACACGCTGGATGGCGGCACCGATGGTCCAGCGGGCCCGCTTGGCGGCCTCCTCCTGGGCCTCTTCGTCAATGCGGCGCACCAGCTTGGCGGCGTCCATCTTGGCGGAGTATTCCAGCTGCGAGATCAGTTCCTTCTTGGCGTCCTCCCGGGTCAGCCCGGCGACCTCCTCCAGGCGCTTGGCCTGGGCCTCCACCAGCTGCTTGGCCTCGGCCTGCTGGCCCTCCAGGCGCTCCAGTTCGGCCTTGCGCTTCTCGGTGAGGGTCTCCAGATCCTTGGACTTCTGGTCCAGCTGCTGGACCTTCTTGTCCAGCCCCTCTTCCTTGGACTGAACGCGCTGCTCTTGCTTCTCCAGGTTCTTCTGGCGCTCGGTCAGCAGCTTTTCCGCCTCCTGTCGGGCCGTCAGAGCCTGCTCCTTGGCCTTCAGCTCGGATTCCTTGCGAACGGATTCAGCCTCCTGCTCACCCCGCTGCCGGAGCCGCTGGGCTTCCTTCTGGGCTTCAGCCAAGAGGTGTTCCCGCTCGGTCTTGATATCCGATTCAGCCTTGGCTTGTGCCTGTGACGCCTCGATGGTGGCCTTCTGCATCCGCATGAAAGCCAACAGCCCCACCACCGAAGCTGCAAAGAAAAGGAATAGGAAGATCCAGGATGTTAGATTCATCGGCGACTCCAGGGAAAGGATCCAAGAGCCACCAGCACCAGTTTGAAGATCCCCGCTCAGTCGTGGAGGCGTGCCGAGTTCCCTAGTTTATAGGGGGGAGACCAGAGTCCCTGGCTAAGGCGCGCCGACGCGCGGAACGCACAGGACAGGGGGAAGGTCTCCCTAGTCGACTTACGGAACAAGAGCTTGGCCATAATCACGGGCCTCGCAGGGAAATCAGTCTCCGTCCTCATCCAGAAGGGGCACAGGGGCGGAAGGTTCGTCCGGAACATCGTTCAGTAGCTTGGAGAGAGTCTGTTCCAGGTTGTGGGTGTGCTGGTTGGCTTCCTGCTCCAGACGCGCCGTGCGGTGCGCCAGGTTCAGGGCGGCCAGGAGGTACCAGGACGGGGTGTCCAGGCCCTTCGGGACGCTCCCCCATCTTAACTGGCATTGGGAATCCATGGCCTGAAAGGTATCCTCCAGAACCCGAACCGCTGCCTCCAGCCTTTCGGGGTCATCGGTCTGAATCTGCAGAGCCCGCCCCTGCACCATCACAGTGACCGGACGAGTGCCCGGCAGCGGGAGGGGTGGCCTCATCCCAAGGCCTCCAGGGCGCGGAGGATGGCAGCCACCTGCTCGCGGGTCTCCTCGCGGTCCTTTTCCAGGGCCGTCTGGGCGGCCTGGGCCTCCTCCAGGCGCCCCCGTAGGGAACGCAACTCCTGGTCTGCGCTGGAGCCGCTGGCCTTGAGGGCATCCAGCTCATCCTTCAACTGGTTGCGCTGCAGGACCAGGGCCTGCATCTTCGATTCGAGCTGCTTGAGTAGATCCATGATTGCCCCTTCTCGATTCTACGCCCGGAGCTTCGCCCCGAGGGACTCCGCCGCGCCCAGGGCTGCCGCGACCCAGCCATCCACCTCGTCACCGACCAGGGTGCGATCGGCCTGGAAGCGCATGCGCAGCAGCCAGGCCTGGCGTCCTTCGGGCAGACTCCGGTGCCGGAACACGTCCACACAGCGCAAGTCCTGCAGGGTGTCCGCTGGCAGGGCCACCCGCATGGCCGCTGCAAGGGCCTCGTAGGTCTGGCCCAGGTCCACGAGCAGGGAGAGGTCCCGCTCCACCACCGGGAAACGACTGAAGGGGCGGAAGGCCGGAATGATCCGGTCCCCGGCCAGGGGCAGGTCTGCCAGCGGGAGCTCCAGGCCGAAGAGCCCCTCACCCAGGCTGCGGACCTCAGGGGCCCGGGTCAGGCCAAGGTCGTGAGCGATGCCGGTGAGGTCCGCCTCCCGGACAGCCCGGGCGGGTGTGAGATAGTCCTGCCCACCCAGGGTGCCGCCCCAGACCAAGGCCAGGCTGGGCACCTCCCGAGGACCGCCGGGGGAACTGGTATAGGCCGGTCCCAGCTCAAAGAGCCGAACTTCCCGGGCGCCCTGGCGGAGGTTCTGCTCGGCCGTGGCCTGAAGGCTGGGCAGGAGGGAGCCCCGCATGACGGAGTACTCCAGGCCCAGAGGGTTGGACAGGGTCCGCCCCTCGGGAGGGTTGTCTGGCGCCGAGAAGGCCGCATCAGCCTCGGGGCTTATGAAGCCGTAGGTCACGGTCTGGTGGAACCCCAGATGAGCCAGGCGGCGGGACAGCTTCTGCCGCTGCAGGTAGGTGGCCGAAAGCGTCTGGGGCGGGCCCTCCATGGGGGGCAGGACGGAAGGGATCCGTTCATAACCGCGCAGGCGGAGCACCTCCTCGGCCAAGTCCTCAGCGATGACGAGGTCATGGCGCCAGGTGGGGGCCTGCACCCGCAGGCCATGGGCCTCCATGGCAACACTGCAGCCCAGGCGTTCAAGGATCTCCTCAGCCTCGGCCAGGGAAAGGATCTCCCCCGCCACCCGGGCGAGCAACGCGGTTTTCAGGAAGGTGGGTGCTGCGGGTACGGGAAGGCTGCCTGCTGTCCAGGCCCCCATCAGGCGGGCACCGCACCACTGGGTGAGCCGCTCCACCAGGAGGTTGCGGGCGATTCTGGCCATGGCGGGGTCTGCGCCCCGGCCGAAGCGGTGGGACGCGTCCGTGTGCAGGCTGTGGCGCCGGGCCGCGGCACGCACTGTTTTGGCGTCGAAGTAGGCGCTCTCCAGTAGCACTCGCCGCGTGCCTTCGGTGACCTTGGTTCGCTCGCCACCCATGACGCCCGCCAGCGCAATAGGACCCTGCTCGTCAGCGATAACCAGATCCAGGGACGTGAGCGTGCGCTCGATGCCATCCAGGGTAATCAGGGCCTCGCCGGCACGGGCCCAGCGCACGGACACGGCGCCCTCGATTCGGTCTGCATCGAAGGCGTGGGTCGGGTGGCCGTAGCGGTGCAACAGTTCGTTGGAGGCATCCACTGCAGGCAGGCGCTTGGGCGAGGCCTCCAGGGCCAAGAGAAACGCCTGCACATCCAGGGGTGTGCTACCCGAACCCAGCTCAAGGACGGCGGTGCTGTAGACGGGGCAGGCCATGACCTCGAGACGAACGTCCACGATCGGCGTTCCTTCTACCGGCTCAGCGGGGGCCAGGGGGGCCATGGGCTGGGCCAGCTTGGTCGCCAACTCACGGGCGATACCACGGTGGGACATGGCGTCACCGCGGTTGGCCGTGATGTCCACATCCAGCGCTTCAGTGCCTTCGCGGTTGACCACACCATCTACGGGAAACCCCAGGGCGGCCAGCAACTCACAAACATGGCGCGTGTCCAGGCCCGCCACGGCTGGAAGCTCCTGGGCGAGAACTTTGCGTTCGATCCACATCAGTCCAGCCCTCCCATGGCCCGGAGGAAGCGCTGGTCGTTCTCGAAGAACAGGCGCAGGTCCGGGGTCTGACTCAGCATCATGGCCATGCGCTCCACACCCATGCCGAAGGCCCAACCGGACCACTCGTTAGGATCAATGCCCGCGTAGCTCAACACGTTCGGATGGATGAGGCCGGCGCCGAGAATCTCCACCCAGCCCGATCCCTTGCAGACCCGGCATCCTTTGGCATCGCAAAGGGGGCAGCTCACGTCCACCTCGCAACCTGGCTCCACGAAGGGGAAATAGGAGGGTCGGAGGCGGATCTCGGTGTGGGGACCAAAGAGCGCCCGCAGGGCATACTCCAGGGTTCCCTTCAGATGCTGCATGCCGATGTCGTGGCCCACGAGCATGCCCTCCACCTGGTGGAACATGGGGCTGTGAGTGGGATCAATCTCGTCCTTGCGATACACGCGGCCCGGCGCCAGGAAGCGGACACCGCCTCGCGCGGCCAGTTCCGGCGCGATGCGCAGCAGGGTCCGCACCTGCACGGGACTGGTGTGGGTGCGCAGCAGCAGTTCGGGATGGGCAGCCAGGTAGAAGGTGTCCGAACTGGCCTTGGCCGGATGGTCCTCGGGGATGTTCAGCCCATCGAAGTTGTGGGCCTCGGTCTCCACCTCAGGACCTTCCTCCACATGGAAACCCAGGGGCCGGAAGACCTCCACCAGCCGGTCCATGAGGCGGTTCAGCGGATGCAGCGCACCCTCGGCTGGCCGCGGTGGCGGCAGGGAGGGATCCCAGTTCGCGGCCTGCGCACTGCGGGCCTTCTTGGCTGACTCCAACTCCGCCTGGCGTAGCTTCAGCGCCTCCTCCCACTGCTGCTTGAAGGCGTTGATGGCAGCGCCCAGGTCACGCTTCTGGTCCTTCGGCGCAGCTTTGAGCAGATCCATCATGTGGGCCGCATGGCTGCCTTCTCGGCCCACGTAGGCGCCCTTCAGGCGCAGCAGCGCGTCCAGGTCGGCACAGGCGGCTAACGCCTCGGGAAAAAGCTTTCCCGCCTCGACGATGTCTCCAGGGAGCAACTGATCCATGATGTCCTCAACACAAAGAAAGGCCGCTTGCGCGGCCTTTCGGGTGTCTGCGATATGCTGCTTCGCGTTCAGCCCTTGGCCATGGCCACGAGCTTGGTAAACGCCTCGGGATTGCGCACGGCGAGATCCGCGAGGATCTTGCGGTCCAGATCCACGGAGACCTTCTTCAGGCCGCCCATGAACTTGGAGTAGCTGGTGCCGTTCTGGCCGCAGGCGGCGCTGATGCGAACCACCCAAAGGCGGCGGAAGTCACGCTTCTTGACCTTGCGGTCGCGGTAGCCGTAGCCCAAGGCCTTTTCAACGGCTTCCTTGGCAGAGCGGTACAGACGAGACTTGGCGCCGTAGAAGCCCTTTGCGAACTTCATCATGCGCTTACGGCGTTGGGCACGCTTAAAACCACGTTTTACGCGAGTCATGGGTGTTCCTTTCCTCGAGGCAGCCCGTCTTGAATTGGCGGAGCTTTGAAGGCCTCATCGGGGGTGGTTTTGCCACCGGGTTAAACCGTCGATGGAGTCATCGCCGGGTGGGAGGGACAAGCCCTGAACAGGCTTTGCCTGTGAAGGGCGCGAGGTCCGGGGCTGTTCGCGCCGCAAAGCGGAGCGTGGAACCCCCGGAGGGAAATCAGGCGTAAGGCAGCATGGCCATGACGGCCTTCTGATCGGCCTTGGACACCATGCGACCCATGTCCAGCTGACGCTTGCGCTTGGCCGTCTTCTTGGTGAGGATGTGGCGCTGGTGCGAGCAGCCGCGCTTGAACTTGCCGCCGGCCGTCTTCTTGAAGCGCTTCTGGGCGCCCTTGTGGCTCTTGATCTTGTAACCGCTCATAAGTTCCTCACTGAATCTGGGCTTCTGCTGCCGGGGTTTCCGGCTTGGCCGGCTTGGGTTTCTTGGGTGCTTTGGGGACTTCAATGATCTTGGGGGCGAGGATGGCGTGCATGTCGCGTCCATCGATTCCGGCGCCTTTTTCAACGATGGCCTTGTCGCCGACCCGCTGAATGACTTCCTCGATGATCCGGTAGCCGATGTCGCGATGGACGACTTCACGTCCGCGGAACATGACAACGACCTTGACTTTGTCTTCTTCCTCCAGGAACCGCAGGATGTGCTTCACCTTGAAATCAAAATCGTGATCGTCAGTCTTGGGGCGGAACTTCACTTCCTTGACGACGATGTTCTTCTGCTTGGCGCGGGCGGCGTGTTCCCGCTTGGCTTCCATGAACTTGTACTTGCCGTAGTCCATGATCCTGCAGACGGGCGGGTTGGCATTTCCGGCCACTTCCACCAAGTCGAGACCGCGCTCTTCTGCGATCCGAATGGCCTGGTGAGGTGGCATCAAGCCAAGCTGTTCGCCATCTTCGGAGATGACGCGGACCTCTTGGGCCCGGATGCCGTCGTTGATGCGGGTCTCGTTAGGACGAATGGTGCCTCCCCTAGTTACACAAGGACAAAAAGTCTATCACTTGAAAGGATTCCCGCCAAGCACGGAAAACAGGATCAGCGGTTACGGGTTTGGACTTCGTGTTGGAGGTCGCTGAGGAACTCATCCAGGGCCTTGACGCCCAGGTCGCCCCGGTGGCGATGCCGCACGGACACGGTACCCGCCTCGGCCTCTCGGTCCCCGATGACCAGCATGTAGGGCACCTTGGCCAGCTGGGCATCGCGGATCTTGGCCTTCAAGCTTTCGTTTCGCTGATCCAGTTCTGCGCGGATCCCCAGGGCCTTGGCGCGGGCAGCCACCTCGGTGGCGAAGCCATTGGCGCGGTCGGTGATGGGAAGGATACTCATCTGGACAGGGGCCAGCCAAGCCGGGAAGGCCCCGGCAGTGTGCTCGACCAGAATGCCCATGAAGCGCTCCAGGCTGCCAAGGATGGCGCGGTGCAGCATGATCGGCCGGCCTTCGCCACCATCGGGGCGAGTGTAGTTGAGGTCGAAGCGCTCAGGCAGCATGTAGTCCACCTGCAGAGTGCCCAGCTGCCAGGGGCGCTTGAGGGCGTCGAGGATCTGGAACTCGATCTTCGGTCCGTAGAAAGCGCCTTCGCCCGGGTTCAGCGTGAAGGGCATGCCGGCTTCGTCCAGGGCCTCACTGAGGGCGGTCTCCGCCGCATCCCAGATCGCGTCCGAGCCCAGGCGCTTTTCGGGCCGGGTACTGAGAGCCACACGCATGCCATCAAAGCCGAAGGTGTCGTAGACCGCCTTCAGCAGGGCGAGGAAGTCCGCCATCTCGGTCTTGATCTGGTCGGGTGTGCAGTAGATGTGGGCGTCGTCCTGACAGAAGGTGCGCACACGCGTGAGGCCGTGGGTCACACCGCTCCGCTCGAAGCGGTGCAGGCGGCCGAAGTCGGCGTAGCGGATGGGCAGGTCGCGGTAGCTGTGCTTCTGGCTGCCGAACATGAGGCAGTGGCCGGGGCAGTTCATGGGTTTCACCGCATACTCACGCTCTTCGGCGGTGGTGAAGTACATGTTCTCGGCGTAGTTCTCGTAATGGCCGCTGGTTTTCCAGAGCGCCACGTCGAGGATCTGCGGCGTGATCACTTCGCTGTACCCGTACTTGAAGTAGAGCTCGCGAATATAGGTGACCAACTCGTTATAGACCTGGGTGCCCTTGGGGTGGAAGAAGGGTGAGGCCGGTGCTTCTGGATGAAACGAGTAGAGGCCCAGCTCCTTGCCCAGCTTACGGTGGTCGCGCGCCTTGGCCTCTTCCAACCGCTTGAGGTGCTCGTCCAGTTCCTTCTGTGAATGGAAGGCGGTGCCATAGATGCGGCTGAGCATCTGATTTTTTTCGTCGCCCTTCCAGTAGGCACCCGCGATGCTGAGCAGCTTGAAGGCTTTCAGCTTCGAAGTGTTGGGCACGTGGGGGCCGCGGCAGAGATCGTAGAAGTCACCCTGGTTGTAGCCGCTGATGATGTCGCTGGCAGGAATGTTCGCCAGAATCTCCACTTTGAGGGGCTCGCCCATGCTTTCGAAACGCGCCGAGGCAGCGTCGCGGCTGAGGTCCTCCCGGGTCACCTCCACGCCCTCGGCCACGATCTTGCGCATCTCGGCCTCGATGACCGGCAGATCCTCGGGCACGAAGGGCTTCGCCACCCAGAAATCGTAGTAAAAGCCATCCTCGATGGTGGGTCCGATACCGACGCGAGCATCCGGATAGAGCCGCTTCACTGCATGGGCCAACAGGTGGGCCGTGGAGTGGCGGACCAGTTCGAGGCTCTCGGGGGTCTTATTGGTGACGATTTCCACCTTGACGCCATCGGCCAGGGGAGCCTTGAGGTCTACCAGGTGCCCGTTGACCTTCACGGCCAGGGCGGCCTCCAGGAGTCGGGCGCCGATGCCACCGGCCAGGTCGGCCCCAGTGGCCCCTTCGGGCAGCTGCCGAAGTGAGTCATCTGGTAGGCGAACTTCGATGGACATGGCTTCCTCGAAACAAGAAGAGAATTTTATCAGTTATAACGGCTCCGGGCCATCTTGGTGATGGCCCGGAGGGTGATATTAACGTCGCAGCGACCTACTTTCCCACTCCTGTGCAGAGCAGTATCATCGGCCCTCCAAGTCTTAACTGCCGTGTTCGGGATGGGAACGGGTGTGACCCTTGGGGAAAAGCCACGACGAAGGGGAGAAGGATGAGAAGGGATTTGGCGAGGCTCTTTAGCGCTCGTGGGTATTCGAAGTAATGCAATTGATTGATGAAAGGTCAAGTCTGTGGACCGATTAGTATCGCTCAGCTTAAGCCGTTACCGGCCTTACACATGCGACCTATCAACGTGGTGGTCTTC
>Ga0214247_1000446_pt1 | contig 26388 bp, 25 predicted proteins | sample TroBogypolimnion_18_FD_153085 | JGI IMG/M metagenome (GOLD analysis project Ga0214247, IMG submission 153085) | Freshwater microbial communities from Trout Bog Lake, WI - 03JUN2009 hypolimnion | ecosystem: Environmental > Aquatic > Freshwater > Lake > Hypolimnion/Profundal zone ... | reverse complement strand
ATATTATTATATTGTTAATAAATGTTTAAGTTAATTAAATTATTTAAATTATTTATTTTGTATTTTAATATTATATTAACAAATGGAAACATTTACATATGAATATTTGTATTACATAAATATATTAATTAATGTTTTAGTATTTGTATATTATATATTATACAAATGCATTAAAAAAAAGAAAATTATCAAATGCGATAGATGTCTATTAACCAAAGATGATCTACCACAAGAAATAGAAAATAATATTAGAGAACTTATAAGTCACAATATTAATGATATAGACTTAGAATTGCCAAAAGTTACAGTTTTAAACAGTGTAAACATAGAACTTAAGAATGAATTATAATTAATTTAAATAATATATTAATATATTTTATTTAATGATTGAAAAAAGAATATATTTAACATTTAAAATTATAAAAACAGGAATAAATTCATTTAATAATAATATATGTTTAGATATTGATGATATCAATTATATTTTATCACATCATCAATATATAAATGAAAATTTTATTAATTTATTACAAGAGTATAAAGTCATCATAGAAAATTACAATTTAAAATTAAATTTATGATTAATTTTTTTTATTAGCTATAATTTTATTTCCAAGAGCTTTAACAACATCTTTTAATTTATTGTAATCCTCTTTTATTAAATTTATTTCATCAATATTAACATAATTATCAATGATTTTATTTAATTTATCATTAATTTTAATAATATCATTTTCAATATTATTAAATTTACTTAGTTCAGTTTTTAAACCATTGATGCTAATGTTAATATTTCGAATTTGAAGATCATTTGAATAAAAATAATTTTTAAAATCATTCATTTCAGTTTTTAGATCATTTATCTTGTCATTATAATTTATGTTATTATTTGAATAGTCTGTATTTATAATATTAAATTGGATTGTTTCAATTTGCTTCTTTAATAGATCTATATCGAGCTTTAAACCTTTATCATTAAGAATAATACTTTTAAGATATTTTATATCTTTATTTAAATCAGTTACATCATCCATATTAAATAATTTTTCATTAATATTATCTAATTGAACAGTTACGAAATTATTAAGCATATCTACTTTAGTTGAATTTTCATTTACAACGTCTTTTATAACTGTGATTTCATCATCGTAATTTGAATTTATCATAGACATTTCATTAACATTAGTGATCATATTTTTAAGATTTTCTATTTCAGTATTAATATTATCATTAATTGTTACATTACTATTATCATTAATTTTAGTTTTGATATCATTTATTTCAAACTGTAACATGCTTATTAACTTAGATATATTATTGAATTTTTCATCATTATTAATTATATTGTTATATTTAGATGATCCATTAACTAAATTATCTAAAGTGTTTTTCATATTATTTACTAAAATTTCTATATGATTATTGTTCATTGTATAAATTAATAATATATATTATATTATATTTTTTTATAATATTATATACTAATTTTTTATAATGTTATTTATAATTAAATTATTTTACGGGCACTCCATAGACATGCCTGTAAAACTAATCTTGTTAAACCACTAGTAGTTGTATCACTTGTACTATAAATTGTGGTATTAATATCTACTCTTCTACCTTGATTAATTAAATTACTATCTAAATAATTAACTAATGGAACATTAGATCCATTTATACCTGATGATCCAATTGATGTTGCGCTATTTACGGGATTGAATATATTAGTCCCATTTTCACAATAAACACTTGATACACCATATAAAATACTTGATGATTGTTGCATAGCTGTTGTTTGTGTAATATTTTGAGAAAGGTTATAAGTCATAGTTCCATTTGTATTTGTTATTTTTTTATTTAAAAATGATAATGGAACATTATTACTCGTTGTTAGTGTATATTGTGCTAATACTACTCCTTTGTTATTCATACTATATCTATTTAATACATCAATTAATGTTAAATCAACTGGCAATGATGACGTTTCAATTAACACACAATCAAAATTATTAGAATAACAAAAATTATATGCCCATGTATATGCTCCTGTAGGATATGATGTTAAAACTGTAATATTTATTAGAGATAATGAACCACCTAGACTTATTATTAAATTATTCATATTAGTTTTTAATGTTGTTAACGTATCATTACCAACTATTAAAATATTACAACTAATTCCGGATAAACTACCTACATAAGGTGTAGTAGGATTAATAGCTTTTAAACATGTTCCAAATGTTCCATCATCTAATAAATATTTTGTTCCATTTCCTGTTATACCAACTAATTTATTTGTTGCAATACTATTGTTTATTAAATAATTATTAATTAATCCAGAATAAACATTATTTAAATAATTAACTGATACACCTGATTGTAAAAAATAATTTGATAATGGACTAGGATCTGCAAGATTTATAATATTATGATTTGTCATATTAATTTCATCTAAAACTAATAATCGGTTCATAGGGATAGTCATTCCTGAACCTGTAGGTATATATGGAGATGTATAAATTTCATTTTGATAAATATTAGAATTAACCCAGTCAGCATAAAATTTATTTACAGCGTCTGTATTATTTGTAGGAGTAGAAACATTAATAATTTTATTATTACCCAAATCTAAATTTGCAGCCATTGCCGTAAATCCTTGCTTGGATATATAAAAATTTAAATTACTATCAACATAATTTTTAGTTGCTGCATCTTGTAAATTAGTAGGTTGTATTAAATTAGTAATAGCATTACCGCTCATATCAATAGTACCTGAAATTTTACCACCTGATAACTGTAAAGTATTAGCATAAGTTGGAAGGGTAGCCCAAGTTGCATCACCACGTAAATATTTAGTTTGATCAGCTAAATTATATAATTTAGCAGGCATAATAACGCCATCACTTATATTGTTATTTGTTAAATGTCCATAAGTACCATCACCGAAAACAACTTGAGATGAATTAGTTGGAAAAGTAATTTTACTAAATGGAATAACTTTATTATCTACATAACTTTTAGTAGTTAAATCATAATTATTAGTAGGTGTATCAGTAATAGTCATTATATTTATATTTTGAGGTGGTTTAATTAAAAGTTGTGTTCCATCAGTTGATGTCATAATATAACCTGTATTATCAACATTATTATCTCTTATTTGAAAACCAGAAGATCCGGCAACATTAGAACCTACTGCATTTTTATTTAAAGTTATTAATTTATCATTAATTTCTAAATTAGTAGTAGTAATATTATTAACTGCACCTTGAATATTAATGATGTCATTAGCTCCACCAATATTAATAGTTTTAATATCACCTGAATTATCTGCACCAATATTAATTGATATTGCTTTTTGTCCAATATTTAAATTGCCTCCGGTTGTAGTATCTAAAATAGAAGTTGTTATTGTTCCTGTAATAGAAGGATTATTTAAAATATTAGAAATATTAGTATTAATAGTATTAATAGATGTTGTATGACTTGAAATATTTGATTTATTAGTTGTATTATCAGTTTGTAAAGATGTAATATGTGTTTCATCTAATGCTTGAGATAATAATACATTAGTTAAATTAGCATTAATTCCATTTATAGATGTTGTATGATTTGAAATATTTGATTTATTAGTAGTGTTATCAGTTTGTAAAGATAAAATATTATTTTTATTAGTAGTATTATCAGTTTGTAAAGATAAAATATTATTTTTATTAGAAGTATTATCAGTTTGTAAAGATATTATATTTGATTTATTAGAAGTATTATCAGTTTGTAAAGATATTATATTTGATTTATTAGTTGTATTATCAGTTTGTAAAGATGTAATATTTGATTTATTAGTTGTGTTATCGGTTTGTAATGCTGTAATTTGACTATCATTATTGGTAACAGATACAAAATTACCTAAACCATTTAAATAAGTATTACTATCATTTGATAAAACAATATTATTAACAATTGGATAATAAAAACCATCACCTGCCAAAAATTCATTAGATGTACCATTTTGTGGCTTAAATACAACATTTGAATTAATTCCTGAAATTTCATTATTAACATTTGTGACTTGATTTAATAAATTAGTGATGTTTGATTGTAATGCACTATCATGCGTATCAACATATAACTTAGTAGTGAGATCATAAAAACCACTAACAGTACCAATACCATAAATATTATTATTTTGTGGTGGTTTAATTAAAAATTTAGTTGAATCAGAATTAGTAGTGATATAACCTTGATTATCATTATCATTATCTCTAATTAAAAAACCACATGCAGATGATTGGTTATTACCTACTTCACCTTCATTTAATGTAATAGTTTTATTAGAAATTTGTGTGTTAGTAGTTTTGACACTATTTAAAGAACCAATAATATTTACTGTATCATTAGGACCACCTAAATTTATAACTTTACTATCATTATTTTGTGTACTCCCTAAAAATATAGTAGTGGCATTTTCACCTATTTTTAAAACATCATTACAATCAATTTCATTAACATTTAATACACCAGTCACGGATGGATTATTTATAGGCAAAAAAACATTAGATAAATTAGGAATGACATTATTATTTAAATTATTTATTGAATCCGTATTATTTTGTATATTATTATTAATTGTATTAATATTACTTGTATTGGTTACATTATAACTTTTTATATTACTTATATCAGTTGTATTTGATGATATATTTGTTTCATCTAATGCTAATTTATTATTTATGGTAATAATATCATTTGCATTATTAGTAATATTAATTTTATTCCCACTATTATCAGTTATTAAAGAATTAACATTGGTTTGAAGATTAGAAATATTATTTTTATTAGTATTATTATCACTTTTCAAATTAGTTATATCATTAGTATTTTGACTTACATTATTAGAATTATTTGTTATATTTTGTTCATCTGTTGTCAATCTTGAATTATTAGAAGAAATATAAGTATTTAATGCACTATTTAAATTTGTTAAATCAGATGTTTCTTTATTAATTTGTGTATTTAAATTATTGGTTAATGTAGTTAATTGTGAAGTTACAGATGTTGAAATATTAGATATATTTGTATTTGTGGTTGTTAATCCAGATTGTAAAGTGCTTATATTTGTTTTATTAGTGTTATTATCACTTTGTAATGAACTAATATTATTTTGATTAGTGGTATTATAACCATTTAATAAATTAACATTACTTGATAAAGATGTAATATTAGATTCATCAGTAATTTGATTATTTTTAATAGTATCGATTTGAACTTGTATGACATTATTATCACCAGTTTTGCTATTTAATAATAAATTCAATTGTGAATTAATACTATTAACATCATTTTGTTCTTTTGTAATTTGTGCATTTAATGAATTAATTAAACTAGTATTATCAGAAGATGTATTATTAGATAATGTATTGACTTGATTTTGAATATTAGTTAAATTATTATTAATAGTTGATAAATCATTCAATAAATTAAATATTTTACCTTGATTAATAGTATTATCTAAAATACTTGCATTAGTTAAAGGAAATTTATTTTCTAATGCTGTAATTCTGTTTTTTGTGCTTGTATCATCTAAATTTAAATTACTAATTAATGTATTTTGTGCTCCATCAAGTGAATTAATATTATTTATTTTAGAATATTGATCAATATCAATATTATTTATACTACTAATATTATTTTGTACATTATTAAAAGAGGATTGAATATTATTGACGGAGGCTTGAAGATTACTTACTAAATCGGCAAGATCTTGATTTTGTGAGCTTCCAGTTATGTTCGACATATTATATTTATTTATAATTTAGGGTTAGATAATAAATAAATATATAATATTAATATAAATAATGAAACAAAAATTAATTAATTTATCAAAAATGTTACTTCAATTATTAGAGGATAATTCAGATGAAAAGAAATATGAAATATTTAATGAAATTTTTAAATATAACATTAAATCTCAACTTAAATTCAATGAGATTAAGTTGTATTATCATAATAATTATAAATTTAGTCATAATGGTGTTAAAAAGAATTACAGCAAATATGAATATTTATTAAATGTTGATTTTTACAATTATAAATTATTGAATCCATTACCAAAGAATAAAACAATAGATTTTGACAATATAGAAATTGAAATATATAAATGTGAATTAACAACTAATAAATTAGATGGAATAAAAATTTATCTTAAACCTGTTGAAATAAATAAATTAATAGTTGTTAAAGAAGATGAAAAGGTAAATGATAGTTTTTATAAATTAATCAATGATTTATAAAATAATTATTTATTATTAAATTTTAATATATTATTAAAGTAATCTATAATTTTCATATGTAATTTAAATATATTTTTATGATTTCTACATAATTGAGCTATACACGTATCATTTAAATTTAAAAATGTACATTCATCACTAAATTGTAATGTTATCTTTAAATTATCATAATAAAATGTTGTATTATTAATATCCATAGTAAATTTATCTAGATCATTATCATTAATAGCATTAATAATTAAATTTATATGATCTCTGAAATCTTCATTTACAATATAATTTTTTTTAGGCATTCTCCAATGTTTAAGATAATCTTCTAATACATGAATAAATTCTTTTTTTATAATATAATTAACAATATCATAATAATATTGTTCATTTTTTCTACTTTTCATATTTATAATATTATATATATTATATAATAAATAATGGATCAAAATAATCAAGTTATAAAGGTTAATGATTTAGATCTTAAAGAAAACTCATTTATAGTGATAGCATCTAAAAGAATGAGTGGTAAAAGTGTATTAACAAGAAATTTAATGATGTATTTATTAAACAAATATGAATATAAATTTATAGTTCTATTTTCAGACACTGGTAAATTTAACGGGGATTATGATTTTTTAAAACACAAAGACATGATATATGAAAGTGACCAAATGGAGAATAAGATACCAAAAATAATAAATATGCAAAGAAAAAGAAATAAAAATTTAAAAAAGAAAGTACATGGATTGATTATTTTAGATGATGTTAAATTATATACTACATCAAAATCCTTATGTGACTTAGCAAGTAAAGGAAGACATTATAAATTGACAGTTATTTGTTCAGTCCAATTTCCAAAAACATTGATATCACCAGCAATAAGATCAAATATAGATTATTTATTTTGGTCTGATTTAAATGAGACAGGATTAAAAGCAGTTTATGAATCAATAACAGTTAAAATGAATTTTAAAACATTTATAAACTATGTTGATGAAAATAATCATGATTTTCAATTCTTATTTTATAATGGTAAAGAAAATGACAAAAACAAAAGATTAATGACAGTCAAAGCAAGTGAATATGAAAATCTAAAAATGTATTAAAAATAAAATTTAGTTTTACAATTAATAATTATTAATTATTTTCTTATTTAATATATATATTATATACAATGGCAACAAATTCCGAAATCGTAAAATCTTCAACTGATTTTTTAAAACATGAAAATAAAAAAGAATATAATTTAGTTAAAGGAGGTAAAAACATGTATAATTTTTCAAAAGAAAATTTAAGTAATATTTCACATTCACCAGTTGTAGATTTTTTTATAAATCCAATTAATACATATTCAGAGCGTCCATTTAATGGGTCTAGTAATTTTTATATTGATTTTCAATTACCAAAAATAGAATATTTGTATCATCAATTTATTTTAAGATTTAGATTAACAAATACATCATCAACACTATCTAAATTAATGCCAGGACCATTATTATTTGAAAAAGTATGTTTATTAAAAAATTCAAATAGTTTAGGAAATGATGTAACCGATTTTGATATATTATTGTTTAATTTAAATAAGATATTAAATGAATTAAATAATAATAATTATAGATCATTAGGAATGACATTTGATTCTAATAATTATTTGACATCATTTGATTATATGGCAAATGGAGATTTATTACATAATATAGAATTACCAGTAAGTTTAGATAGGTCAGAATTTCCAAGTTGTTGTGTTGCAAATGATTTAATATTAAGATGTTATTTAAAAAATAATATTGTATATGATGGATGTCAAAATTCAGATATAATATTATCAGGTGTAGTATTAGCATTAAGAATGAAAGAAATGAGTTGTGAAAATAAAGCAATAATTTATAAACAACCAAAATTAAATTATATATTTAATAAAAGAGTAATTCAAAAATATAATTTAAATAGTTTAAGTGCTGGATTACAATATAGTGTAAATTTATCAGGTTTTAAAAATTGTGCATCATGTGCATTAGTATATATAACAAATCCAGATAATAATATATCATATTCAAGTCTAGGTAATAAATATTATCATATAATGGGTTATCAAATGACAGATGTATTTATAACAAATTCAACTGGGCAAAATGTAGTTAATAATATTAAATTTGATTATGATTATAATCAATATTTAATATTAAATAAATTTAAAAGATATGAAGGAAATATTAATTATTTAACTCAATCCAAAACTAATAATGGAGAAATTTATTATCTGCCATTTTGCTCTGAAAAAGGTGATCCATTTGAAAATGCATATAGTGGAGGTTTAAAATTTGATGGTGATTTTAAATTAAACTTTACATCAGTAAGTAATTCATCACATAATGTTATTTTAAATGTCATGTTTTTTGTCCCTGCACTATTAGATCTAACAGGTGGTGATTTGAAAGAAATATTAAGTTGAGCAATCTAAAAAATATTAAAATATTAAAAAAATAATTTATTATATATTATCTAATTGTATTATTATATATAATTAAATAAATGTCACAAGGAACGGGATTAAAAAAATATATACTTGTAGATTCAAAATATAGATCAAATAAAGAAGATAACACTTCAAATTTTAGAATTTATTTACCAAATACAATAACAATACAGTCATATTTAAAAATAAAATATTTATATATACCAAGAATAAATTATTTAATAAATAATAATAATAATTTATTTAAAATAACATTATCAACTAATTTAGGTGTTTTAGATTTTGAAATTATTATACCCTCATCAAATTACACACCATTAGAATTAATATCATATATAAATGGTTTATTTAACAATAATGATTTTAATATTACATATAATTCAAATACATATAAATTTACATTTAATTCTAATTATGATTTTTCAATAAATTTTTCATTAAGTGATTTATATAAATTATTCTCATTAGATAAAAAAGTATATAATAGTATTAATAAAAAATTCACAACAGGAATAATAATGTTTAATAATCCACAATACTTAAATTTACAAATATCAAATATAACAAATGATGTAATGATTTCAACTAATCCAAATATATCAATTAATTTTATAATTCCAGTTAATTGTAATTATTCAGAAATCATCACATATAACAATGTGGATTATGATATTGAAATGACATTAAATAATTATAGTTTGAACTTTTTGGATATAAAATTACTTGATGATTATAATTTAATATTTGATAATAATAATAGTCCATGGTATATGATTTTAGAATATGATACAAATTAAAATTATTTTCCCGTAAATATTTTCTCATTTAAATAATATTATAGAAAATGGATACTAATTGTAAAACAATTTTAATAAATGAAATAAATGAATTTTGTTTATATTTAATAAATAATTGTAATGATGAGACTAAAAAACAATTTATTAATGAAAAATTAAAAGATTTAACTTATGGAAATATATTATTATTTTCAAATTTATTAAATAAAAATAATGTAGAAAAAGCAGCTGGTTACATTATAACAACATATTCAGTTATTGATAATGAAGAGAATAAAAAAAAGATAATAGAATATTTAAATTATTTCATAGAAGCAACAAATATAATAAATTCTCAATGATTAAATAATTATCTTATTATAATAATATACAATTGTATTATTAAAATGAGAATTACAAAAGAAACTAAAAATGAATTAGAAAAAATGTATAATGATAATATTGATTATAAAGAAATAATTGAGAAATTAAAAATATCAAAAGCACAATATTATAGATTAATTAAAACGTTTGCAAAAGTGAATATAATTGAAGAAAATAAACTTAATTTATCAACAGAATCAAAAAGTGAATCAAAAACAAATGAATCTAAAAGTGAATCAGAAAATGATACCAAAACAAATGATAATGATAATGATAAAACAAATGATAATGATAAAACAAATGATAATTTTGATTTAGATGAATTTAATAAAGAATTAAATGATGATGATGATAATGATAATGATGATAATGATAATGAAAATGAAAATGATAATGAAAAAACTACATTAAAACTAATTCCTGTAATTTTAGATAATGATAATGATAATGATAATAATACAACAATAAGTCATAAATCAATTGATAATAAAAAATTGCGTGATAATAAGCGTAAATTATATAGAGAAGAAATGAAAAAACAAACAAATGAAATGCGAAATGAAATCCAAAATAAATATAAAGATGAAATTGAAAAAGATCCTGTTTTAAAAAAATTGTATAATAATAAACTTAATACATCTAATATCAATAATAAATCTAATATAATGGATACAATAAGAAATTGTAATAATGGTCCAGTTGAAGAAATAAAAGAAAAAAGATCATTAATAATGATCATTAGACAATATATTAATACATTTCCAAAAGAATTAATAAATATTTATTTGAATAAAAATGTATTTGAGAAAAGATTATTTACATTATCAGTTGATAATTTAAAATTGATTTTAGAAAATATAAGATTAGAATTTAACCTTTCTAGAAATAAAAATATGTTTATGACTGTAGCAACTAATGGTGTGATAGGTGTAGAACAAATATGTAAATTTAGTGGATATGATGTTACAGGTTTGGCTGATGAATTGCTTTCAGATCCTGATTTTGTCATGGATTTACAGATAATCAGTTGTGAGATCGATGCATCAAAATATATTAATCCAAAAACAAGTGCATTAATGAAAGTTATGAAGAAATCATATGAAATTAATCAAAAAAATATAATTAAAAAAAATATTGATGCTTTTTCAAATGATCCACAAAAGATAGAAAAATTAATGAATTTAAAATTAAATAAAAATTAATTAAATAAAAAATATAGAAAAAATAATTTAAATATATATTGATATTATAATATTATATAATAACTGAAAAAAACTGAAATGGAAGATAACAAATATAGCAGAGGAAAAATTTATTAAATTATTCCTAAAAATTATGAAAATGGATACATTCCTTACTATGGGTCAACATGTGAACCATATTTAAGTAATCGTTTAGCAGGTCATATTAAAAATTATAGGAATTATTTAAATGGTAAATATACTTATACAACATCATTTTAACTTTTTGAATTATATGGATTAGAAAATATAAAAATTGAATTAGTTGAAAATTTTCAATGTAATAGTAGAAGTGAATTATTATAAAGAGAAGGTTTTTATATAAAAAATAATGATTGTGTGAATAAATATATACCTGGAAGAACTGATAAGGAATGGTATGATGATAATTTAGAAAATATTAAAGAACAAAGAAAAGAATATAGAATTAAAAATAATGAAAAGTTAAAAATAAAGAATAAATTATATTATGAAAATAATTCTGAAGATATTAAAGAATATCATAAAAATTATAATATTAAAAACAAAGATATTATAAAACAAAAAAGAGATGAATATAGATAAAATAATAAGGAAAAAGTAATTGAAATTAAAAAAAAAAGTTATGAAAAACATAAAATTGAAAATAATTAAAAAAAAAAAATTTATTATGAAGAAAATAAAGAAAAGATATAAGAATAAAGGAAAATTTAAAATAATTGTGAATGTGGTGGCAAATATTAAATTGCAGACAAAATAAAGCATTTTAATACAAATAAACATAAAAAATATATTGAAACTTAAAACATTATCTGAATTAATAATTAAAAATATTATCTAATTATATTATTATATAATTAAATATTATGAAAAATTATAGTAATCAAGTAGAACAATATAATGAATTTAACAATGAATTAAATAGAGGTATAAAAAGCAATTTATCACTTTATAATCCATCATATGATAAAACATTATATAAAGATGTGAATGATATTCCTAAACCTAAACCAAGTGAAGAAGCAAAACAAGCCCAAAAATTTTTAGATAATTATAAACATCCTGTAATATTTGGAGATCTAGGTGAGGACATTTATAATTTTTTTACGAAAAAAGATGAACCATTTAGAAGTAAAACTATAGAATTTTATAATGAAGGTATAGTTCAACCAGTATATGATGAAATATCAAAAAATTATAGTAAAGAATTTTATAAATTATTAGGCATTGTTATTATTGGTTTATTTGTTTATAAAAAAATTTAATTCAACTATAAATAATTTATTTTCTTATATAATTATATATATATTTAAAATGATGACTTATGATTTAACAAAATATTCTACTCATGCTTTAATTGGTTTTGCTGGTGTTGTTGCTTATGATACATTAATTGAAGGTTATAAATTAGATGGTGGATTTTCATATAATGATGCTGCTACTTTTGCATTATCTACAGTTGTATCTAATGTAACATATGATATATTATCTAGTTTTTTACCTTATTTAAATGAAGGTAGTTTGCCAGGTTTAATTGGTAAACCATTAATAAATGCTTTAGTTTATTCATATATGTTTGATATGATGTTAAATAAAAAATATCCTGGTATTAGAGATTCAACTAATGCATTTGTTGTTGGTGCTATTGGTGATTTGTTACTTGGTTATGTTGAATCACCTATTTTAGCATTGTTTGGTGTTAAATTGAATGGTTATTAATTTAATTTAATTTAAAGTTTATTATTTTAATTTTTTTATCTTATTTAATAATATATATAGTATTATTAATGACAACTTTAGTTTTATATGAATGGACAGAAAAAAACCCAAAAGTAACAGATCAAGGTGATCCAGATATTGCAACTATTGTAAGATTTGGTGAAAAAGTATTTGTTTATGGTGAAGATGTTTCATCTGGTATAGATGCATCTAATATAAATAGAATATTGAAAAGTTTTGGTCAAGCTAAAATATATAAAAAGAATTTAATGGCTGTTCAACATACAAATGCAGTTGATATGAAAGATAGAGGAGGGAAAAAAACATTAAATGAATTAAGAATATTAGAAATTGCAAAAATGGATCAGACTTTTGCTAAATTCTTTTTAACTCAATTACATGCTCTTGTATGGAAAGATTTTTCAAAAGGTGTTCAATCAACAATTCCTTTTGATGATGCATTAAAAATGTTAAAAATTGCTACAAGTGCTTTATATGATCTATTACTTGCAAGTATTGATGATAAATTCAGTAAGGACTTATCAATATCCGAAATGAAGAACGTTATAGATTTACATAATCTTAATAATGATTATACACTTGGCCGTAAGTGAAATAATTGAATAATAATATTAAAAATTAATTTCTTATATAAATATATATAATAAATTGATGAGTGAAAAAAATCATAAGAAATCAAAAAGAAACGGATTGAATGTAGTAAATACTGAAGCTGTCACAAAACCAGTTAAAGATAATGAAATTAAACATGATATTATAGAAATTGAATTTGATTCATTTGAGGTTAAAGATAGATCATCATATATAACTAGTATGTTTGGTGAAATGACTAATGAATTATCTGGTCAAGTATTGGAATTTTTTTATAATGAAAAATTTGAAGCTAAATTTATAAAAAATTCAGGAATTAATCAATTTCAATCAATTAGAAATTCGAGTTTTTTTGGAAGGAGCATTATAAATCAACCTATTGACGCAATTGAAGGTTATATTATTAATCTTAAAAAAAAATTAGAAGTAGCACTTAATATTCCAAAAGTAATTAAAGGATTTAGAGCTAATATTGCTTATTTAGATGGCATAACTGATCCTAGAATAATAGTAACTTTACCAAGATATCAAAAAATGAAAAGATTAGAAGGATTATATGATACATTAATTAAATTTGGTTTAACATTAATTCATAATTATTATTGGGTTGATATATGCAATAATGAATCAACTACAGAATTATCATTAAAAGATTGTGTTCAAAAAGCTATACCTCATATTTTAAGACTTAAACATGAATTTGAAAGTGTTGTTAAAGATGAATTTGAATATGATGCAGAAGAAGAACGTATGATCATGATGAATAATAAATTCTAATGATTAACTAGTAAAATATCCTTCAGTTAATAAAATTTAATTTATTTTATGATATTATTATATATTATAAAATGGATTTCTATAATTTAATATTAGGCAAAAAATCTAATGTTGATGATGGTAAAAAAGTAACTAGAGAATTAGATACAAAAGATGAAAAAAAAATTAAAAAAGATATAGATACATTAGTCAAAAAGAGAAATAAAAAATTAAAATTAAAAGGTTATGAAAAAATGTATGATGTATTAAAACCAGAAGAAAATAAAAATCAACCAGTTGTTAATAATGTTGATAATGGTAATGGCAATAATAATGATGTTGATGAAAATGAAGAAAAACAAATTTTAGATAGACAAATAAATGAAGAAGATAGTATTTATCAAAATATTATAGATCAAAATTTAGGACCGCAACAATTAAATGAAAAATTATTTCAAAGTAAATTAAATAATATTGATGATTTGATTCATAGATATAAACAACATGATACAAATTATAACAGAAAAAAAATAAAAGAATACACTGGTAAAAGAATTAAATTATTAAATCAAAAACAAAAATTAGATAATAAAGAAGATTTAAGAAGCAGTTATTATCATGAAGTTGTAAAAAGAAATAAAAAATATAAATCTAAATATGTACCACAACCTAAACCTGAAGTTATAAAAGCACCTGAAAATCAACAACAACAACAAGCAGAAATAAAATTACCTCCACAAATTCCTATTAAAAAACCAGAAGATTCAAAATTAAATCAAGGACAAAGATTACTTAAAAATATAAATAATAATCAGGGTGTTACAACAAAAAATAATAAAAGAAGTCTAAGTAATAATAATAATAAAGATGTAAATAATAATGTAAGAGGTAGAAGCATGAATAAAAGTCCAAAAAATGAAAAATCAACAAATGATAAATTGATAGAACTTCAACAATTAAAAATAGATAAAAAAAAGCCTATGTCAATTCAAGGACATGATATAATTGCTAATAAAATTAATAAATTAGAAAAAGAATTAAATCAACAAATAAGCCCAGTTAGAAAAGCATCACCTGTTGTATTTGAAACTATTCAAGATAAACAAGAAGAAGAAAAGGTTAATGATAAATTGATAAAAATTACAAAATTAATAGAAGAAAATAAACAAACTATTACACATCAACAACATGTTGAAAAAGAAAAACAAATAAAAGTACTTAAAAATGAACTTAAAAAAATAAATAGTAAAGAAAGTAAAGAAAGAAATGAAAATGATAATGAAGAAAGTATAGAAGAAGAAGAAGATGATGAATCATTTTATAAAAATCAAATCAAAGAATATCAAAATAACATTAAAACAATAAATGAGGAATTATTGTCAAAAAAATTAAACAATAGAAAAAATGGAAAAAACTTAACAGAAAAAGAATTAGAAGAAAGAAGATTAAAAATGGAATTACAAAAAACTTTATTGAAAGGTATACAAAAAGATTATTCAGAATTTAAATTTAAAAAATAATTTATTTCCATATATTATAATGGATTTTTATAATATAATTTTAGGTAAAAATAAATCACAAGATAATAATAGTAATGCTTTCAGTTTAGATTCAATAAATGGAGATAATATTTTAAAATTAGGTGTGTTTTTTTATGATCTTTATTGTGAATTATCTTATAATAAATCTAATATTGATAAAAAATTTTATAATTCATTTGAAATTCCAGAAAATGAATTATATGATAGAGCTATGTTATGTTTTGATCTTGGATTACTAGAAGAAGAATATAAGAAAGAACATATTATTAATACTATAAATGATATTAATAAAAAATTATATAAAAAGTAATTAATAATCATACATATTTCTTATATCTTGTTTTTATTTCTTTAAATCAAAAACAATTCATTATTTCTTGAGTGTAATCAAATGGTCTTTTAAATCCTGTATTTATTAAAGTATTACATATAGCAACACATTGTAAAGGTTTAATTTTCATACCAATATAATTATTAATAATTGCATTAAATACATTATACCAATTATTAACATTTTCATTAGTATTATCATTTGTAAATATCACATCATCAATACTTATTTTCATTTCCGAATATTTTTTTATATTAATGTAATTATTATAAAATGATCTATTTGATCCACGATAACTATGAGTTATTTTTTCATATTTAAAATCTATTTTTAAACATTCAAATTTTTTATCATACATCATATTTGTAATTTTAAAATTAGATCCAAACATTATTTTACTATATAATCTATTCAAATAATCATATTGTGGATCATATGGAAAACCTCCATTTGCTTTAATTCTTATTACATCATTATATAATTTAATCAATTTATTTATATATTCCATAATCATAATTTTGTTTTCATCTTTTTCAACATAATCTGTAAATTTTTCGATTAATTCTTTTTGATTTTCATAAGCATACCATTTACTTTCTTTTTTATCGAATTTAGCACCTAATCTTTTAGCATCTTCTTTTTCATCAAATAAAACATCTAAATATATTTTTTTAGGTTGTAAAGGAGAACGGTGTGGGATTTCATCCCTAAACCCTTCAGGGAGAAAAGCAGAGCTTTTCCCGCCTGAACGTAAGTTCACTTTAGCTTCGGATACCTCAGGTAAAAAGCTTTGCTTTTTAGCTGAGCTTGAGTTTTTTAAAAACTCAACCTCAGGTGGTTTATATTCTTCATCACTATCAATAAATAAACATTTGCTTTCTTGTTTGCTTTCTGGTATTATTTCTTTCTTATTATTTTTTTTAATAATTGGCTTATCTTCTTTAGTGCTATATTTATCAATTAATGTTTTATTGCTTTCATAACAATACCATTTTTTATATTTTCCATCATATTTAGCACCTTGTTTTTTAGCTTGATCCTTTTCTTTAAATGTTACATCCAAATATATCTTCATTTCTTCATTATTATTGATTTCTACATTATAACCATCATCAAATAAATATGTATTATTCATTACTATTATATATAATTTAAATATAGATAATTTATATTTAAATTATAATTTCTATATATTTTTATTAATTTAATTCTATATATTTTTTATTTAATTTATTTTCTATATATTATTTTTCAATATCTATTTTATAAATATTCTTGCTTTTTTAATAATTTGAAATAAACTTTTTCCATTCTTTTTATTAATTCATGAGGTTTATCAACATTGCTTTCAAATAAAATTTTTAAAATAGGTAATAGACTACATTTAAATTGATTACATTTTATTTGATATTCAATATTTGTTGTAAATTCATTAATTGATTCATAGCATAAATTTTCTTTCATGTAATTTTCAATCATTTCAATATCTACATTTTTATAAAATCTTTTTATCATTAAATTATCTAAGCAAGATCTTTCCATTATTATATATATAAATAAATATAGATAATATTTATTTAAATTATAATTTCTATATATTTTTATTAATTTATTTTCTATATGTTTTTATATTCAAATTAATTTATCTCTCCTTTCTCTGTCATCCATTTGAGCATTACAATTTATAATATTATTATAATATCCATCATCATTAAAAATATTTCTTTTTGGTTGTTGTACAATATAATTACCAAAACATATTAATTTTTGTTGTTGCTGTTTTTGTGGGTTATATGTTGATAAAAAAATTGTCTTCCATTGTTCACGTTTTTCTTTACGTGTTTGTTTAATTATTGGTACATTATTAATATATTCTTCAAGTCTATGAATTAATCCTTCATAATATTTTTTAGCCTGTTCACTTCTATCATAAGATCTTAATTTACGATCACGAGTTTTTCCAGCTCCATTTAAATTATTTATGTTACCCATATATTCCCAATAATATTTTTCTTCTAATCTTTTAAAATTTCTATATTCTCCCAATTCTCTTAATTTTTGTTTTCTATTTTTTATTATATCTAGACTTCTTCTATTTACACTTCTATTTTCACATATAATACAATTACAAAAAAAATAATGATCTGCTCTATCTGCTCTTTCTCTTCTTTCTTGTATATTTGGTAATCTTTCATTATTATTTACAATATTTTGACTTTCAATTATTTGTTGATCTTTTTTATTTGTATTACTTTTAAAATCTATAACTTTTCTACATAATGAACACTTAACAATGTCATTATTGTTTTTAGATGATAAAAATATACACTTTAAACAAAATACATGATTACATTCTAATTTTACACTATTTGTTATTTTTTCATAACATATCACACATTCATTAATACTTTCCATTTTTATATATAAATAAATATAGATAATATTTATTTAAATTATAATTTAATTTAATTCTATATATTTAATTTTTTATTCAAATTTAATCAATTACTTGATGATGATGATATTGAAGCTGGACTACTAGCTCCACCATTACCATTATGTTTTTTTTTATTATATTTTCTTTTCTTAAATGTTAATTCTTCATTAACTATTTCATTACACGCATTCGCTTGTACTTCATTATTTACATCATTATTTACATCATTAACTAATTCATAAACAATTTCATTTTTTTTATTTGCTTGTTCCAATAATTTATGATATTTACCTTTTAAATGTGTTGACTTGGCAAAATAATTGACATCTTTATTACATACATCACAATACCATTTATTATTTTTGTTTATCTCATACCATTCATGTTTATAATTTGCGTCATCTGTATGTAATAATTCACTTAATTTTTTATATAATTTATATATTTCATTATATTGTAAATTTTTTATTTCTAAATATAAATTTTCAGCCATTTTTTTATTATTCTTATTATATAATTAGATAATTAATTTTTATATATATTAATTTTATTTTTTATTATTTAATTATTTATAATTTTATTATTTAATTAAATATATAGATTTTAATTTAAATATATATTAAATAATAAATATTAATAAAAATAAATATCTAATTTAATGATAAGAATGGTTAAGATTAATAAATTACACAATGGATTAAAACAATTAGCAAGATCTAAAATTATGAAGTTTGCTGATCCTGCATTAGGTGATGTTATGAAAATTGCTGAAACTGGTAAAACTGAAAAAGTAACTTCATATATTAATGCTATTAAAAAAATATATGATAATCCACCTAAAGGAAAAATTACAAAAAAAACAATCAGTGAAATGATTAAACAAATGAAAGACGAAGAACATGCAAAGCAGCAAACCGAAGGGGAAGATAAGAAAAAGAAGCAACAAAATAATAATAATGATAGTAAGAAAAAGAATAAAAAAAGAAATCCATTAGATGATGGTTTAAGTAGTTCTGATGATAGTGATAATGAAGAAGAAGAAAAACAAGGATATGAAAGACAAGCTAAAGTTAACCCACATTTAAATCACGAAGCTGAAACATTTGCTGATATTATTATATATAAAAGAATTGATATAGATGATCATGTAAAAGGTATGAAAGGATTTTGGTTTTATAATGCTGATGGTGAAAAAACCGACTTTTATCAACAAAAAAATCATATGACCGTTGAAACTTGTAATCATATAAAAGAATATGAAAATAAAAAAACATATGATTTCCAAAATGAATTTGAAGATTTAATTTTCATATTATTAAAAGATGCAAATTTTAAAGAATACTATGAAAATACTGGTTATGTTAATAATATTTTTGTAATGAATATTAGACCTATTCCTTTTCATACTTATGATTATCCTTATCTTGTTAGTTTATTTGAAAGAGATAATTTTAATGATGAATTAAATCAAGTTGTTTGCTCTAAATACATTAAATATTTTATTAATAAAGATGCAAAAGAATTTAATGAATTATTTCAAATTAAAAGATGTCAATATGTTGAACAAAATTATAAACCAAATAGTTGTTTTATTAATGAAATCATTAATTGTTTTTATAAATCTTTCAATGTTTTAAAATCAGATGGTAAAAGAAAATTTAAAGAATTAACTTATGATTATTTATTAAACATCTTAGATATTCCAAATAATAAAAAATCTGATATTGGTTTAAGTATTTGTAGAGCTATTGAAAAATTCTTTATTCCTTTTAATTTAGGTCTTGATATTATTAATAGTAATGATGTTATGATTTTTAAATTTAGAACTAAAAAATTAAATCCTAGTATGTCAACTAATATTATGAGAATTATGATAACCGATGATTGCCATATTATTTTATTGAATAATAATTTAAAAAGCTTAGACCAAATTAAAGGTAAGGTTGAAATTAATTATGACATTAAAGATATTGATAAAATTGATTATTTAGCATTAAATAAATTTATTGATGATAATTTAAAAAAAGTTAGTGATAAATTCTATTTAAGAAAAACTATTAAAAATAATGATGATAAAGAAAGCGATTCAGAAGATGATGAAGAAGATGAAAAAGAAGATAAAAAAGAAGAAAAAGAAGATAAAAAAGATGAATCCGAAATGATTTGCGGTTATAATAGTATTCATGTTATTAAAAATTTAGATGATTTAATGGAAATTTTTAATGAAATTGAAGGTGAACTATTTGATCAAAAAGTACAAATTATTTATAATGATAGACTAGAAAATCTATTAATTGATATGTATAATCAAAATCATACTCCTATTGTTGATAGTGATCATGGTAAAGTCAAAAATATTAAATTATATAAACCACACGACAAGGTTAAAAAAACAAAAAAACACGATGAAGAAGATGATAAAACTATATCAGCTAATGTTTATAGTATTTCAAGATTAGGAATTAAAAGTGCAAATGATACAGAAATAACTATTGATGATTTACCAACTATTATTAATTTTAATATTCAAATGGATAAATTACATAGTAGTTTGTTTATTAAGGAACATATTAGTTATTATCATGATCACACTTTAAAATTAGATAATTATTATAATATTGGTCCTATTGTTGGTTTTTTTGGTAAAATTATTCCTGAAGGTATGTTTAATGCTATGGATATGCAAAAATGTTATACTTTTTGTATGTCTCTTATTAAACAAATTCCAATATTCGACTACTTTGATTTATACTTTTTATATAATGGATTACCTATTGAACCACTTAATAAATATATTATTAAAATTAATTCAACTTGCAACATTTCAAATATGTTATTTCAAACTGATTATAATAAATGTTTTGGATTCTTGTTATTAGCATTACCTGAAACTGTTAAATATGATATTATTTATGTACAAAAACCATCTAAAATTATTGATGTTAATTTTAAACAATTAATTGATGATTTATATAGTTGTCAAATTAGTGATGATAAAGCATTTGACTTAAAATTAAAAAAATATATTGCAAATGTTTGTTCTGGATTATTAGAAAAAAAATATAACAGAAAAACACACACTAAAATATTTAGAGATCACAATGATGCATATAATTATGCTAAAATGTATGGTGCAAAAGTTAGTATTATTAGCAAATATGACATTGATCAACTTGATGATATGGATATTGAATTACAAAAAGAATTAAAAGAAATTAAAAAAAGTAATAAAAATGCATTAGATATTGATGTAAATGAAAATATTGATGATATTATATATGATAAAATTGATGATATTGAAAATGAATTAAAAAATAATAAACTTAAAAGAGAAGCTAAAGTTAAAGAATTAGATTTATATTGTGTTACTGTATCATATGAAAAACAATTAATTACTAATTTTAGAGACATCAAAAATATGATTTATAATTATAGTCATATTGAATTATTAAAAATTTATAATACTATGATTGAAAATAATATTGAACCAGTTGGTATTAATACTGATTGTATTTTATATAAACCTACTAATGTTGATATGTCCAAAATATTTAATTTAAGCTTAGGTATGGGAAATTATAAGATTGAACATAATAAATATCCTATTAAAAATCAATTTGGTTTAAGAACTAATAATAATTTATTAGAATTATTTAATAACACTGTTATTAATCATGAAATTATTGATGAATATAATAATGAAGAATTTAAAAATATATTTGATCAATATAATACTTTAGTTATTGGACCAGCTGGAACTGGTAAAAGTAAATCTTTAAAAAATTATGATAAAAATGTATTATTCATTACTCCTTTTAATAAATTATCTATTGAAAATAGAAAAGTTGAGATTGAATCTATAACATTCCATAAATTGAATGGTATGGGAGTAACTGAAAATACTAAAATAAATATTCTTGAATATGATGTAAGTGGATATAGTTCAATTGTATTCGATGAAATATATTTATATAATCCTTATCATTTATCCAAAATTGATATATTTATTAAAAAACATCAAGATAAAAAAATATATGGTACAGGTGATATTAATCAACTCAAGAGCTTCGGATATCCATTAAATAATATTGATAATATGGCAACATATACAAATCATTGTGTTAATACTATTTTTAATAATCAAATTGTATTAAAAATTAATAAAAGACTTAAAGATCCAAAAGAACGTGAAACATTACAAAATTTAATTAATGATCTATTTGATGAAACCAAAAATAAAGATATTATTGGATTATTAAGAAGTTATGAATTTAAATTTATTGAAAATTTATATCAAATAATATCTAAGAAAAATATTGCCTATTATAATTATAAAGTTGATCTTATTAATCAACATGTACATAAAAATATTGTTGGTATTCCTAATAATGCTATTGAAGTTGAACATATTAAATATGGAAAAATTGATAAGAAGACAAAAAAAAGAAAAATTAAAAAGCAATGGAAAGTAAGTTATTATAAAGGTGTCGAATTAATTGCAAAAAAACATATGACATTTAAAAATGTAGATGAAAAATTAAAAATTGATGGATATGAAACTGTTAAAAGATTAAGGTTTTATAACAATAATAATTATTACATACATGAAATTAATAAAAAATATGTTACATTATTTGAAGAATCTGAAAAAGTATGCATAACATTAGAAAATGATCATTTACAAAATTTCATATTTTCATTTGCTAATACATGTCATTCAATGCAAGGCATGGGTGTGGATGAATCAATCACAGTTTGCGATATTGATTTAGATTGTGTTGATATTAATTTTGTTTACACTGCTATAACTCGTGCTACATCATTAAAAAATGTCACTATATTATTAAGTAGTGAATATGATAAAAATAGAGCAAGAGAAAAAATGATTACAAGATATTTCAAAAATAAAATTACAGGATACAGACGACAAGATAGAATAAGTAAAAGATTATATGATAAAGATGAATATATTGATATTGAATACATTAAAAATGAAATTAAATGTAACAAACACTGCAAAAAATGCAATGTTAAATTTATTACATATATCAAAGAAGCAACAGTAAATTCAAATATTAGTTTTAATAGATTAGATAATAGTATTGCACACATTAAAAACAACTTAGAAATTTTATGTGTTGAATGTAACAGAGCATTATCTAATAAAGATAATAGATTATATATAAATTGGAATAAAAATATTGAAAAACAAGAAATTAAAACAGAAAAAATCAAAACAGAAGCAATTAAAACCAAAAAAATTAAAAAACAAGAAATAATTAAACCAATTGATACAATTGATATTACAAAACCATGTTGTTCAAATCCAAATTTAAAGAAAACTGAAAAGAATAATTTATTATGTATTAATTGTTATAGATTATATTGATTAATTTAAATATAATTATATATTATAATTAAAATAATCAATGGAACAATACGCAGACGAATTACATAAGGGTATTAAAAAAATAAAAAATCATAAAAAAGTACAATCTTTTTATCGTAATAATATATGGGGTGCAGATCTCGCAGATATGACCCAATTTAATAATGATAATGATGGTTTTAAATTTATATTAGGTATAATTGATATATACACTAGATTTGTTTTTTGTGTACCATTAAAAAATAAATCAGCCGAATCTGTTGCAAATGGCTTTAAATATATTTTTGATAATTTAAAAATTTATCCTAAAGCTTTATGGGTTGATCAAGGTAAAGAATTTTATAATTCTAAATTAGATTCATTGAGATCTAAATATAATATTGATATTTATAGTACTTATGGTACAAGTAAATCAGCTATTATTGAGCGATTTTTTAGAACGCTCAAGTCTAAAATATTTAAATTGTTTACTATTAATCAAAATCATGAATGGATTAATGGTTTAAATAATATAGTTGATAATTATAATAAAAATAAAAATAGAGGAATTGAAAATAATAAACCAAAAGACATGATGTTTGATAATATTAGATTAGATAAAAAAGTTGAAAAAATTGAAGATGAAAAAACTATATTCAAAATAGGCGATAGAGTCCGTATTTCATATAAAAGAGGTGTATTTGATAAAGGTTATTTGCCCTCTTGGTCGGTCCAAATATATAAAATTAATTCTATTAAAAATGGTAATCCACCATTATATATTATTGAAGATGAAAAAGGAGATGTAATTAAAGGTAGTTTTTATAAAGAAGAGCTACAAGCCACCAAACAAAAAGAAAATATATACCTAATAAATAAAATATTAGAAACTAAAGGCAAGGGTAAAAATAAAAAAGCTTTAGTTAGTTGGGTTGGTTATGACTCATCATTCAACACATGGGAACCTTATGATGAAGTTGTTAATGATAAAAAATTTGAACAAATGTAATAAACTAATATAAACAAATAAAGAATATAAAAGAACATATAAGAATAAAAAAGATAAAAATGGAAGAAAATAAATATTCAAGAGGTAAAATATATAAATTAGTTGCTAAACATTACGAAGGTGAAAGTTTAACATATTTTGGATCTACATGTGAACCATATTTAAGTACAAGATTAGGAAAACATAAATGTGATTATAAAAATTATTTAGAAGGTAAAAGAAGATATATAACTAGTTTTAAAATATTTGAAGAATATAATATAAATAATGTTGATATCATATTAGTTGAAGATTTTCCATGTGAAAATAAATATCAATTAGAATCTAGAGAAAGATATTATATTGAAAATAATTTATGTGTTAATAAACATATTCCCACAAGAACAAATAAAGAACATTATGAAGCTAATAAAGAAATAATTCAAGAAAAAAGAAAAGATTATAATATTAATTACAGATTAGAAAATAATGAAATTATTAAATCTAGAGCTAAAATATACAGAGAAGAAAATAAAGAAAAATTAAAAGTAATTAAAAAAAGTTATAGAGATGAACATAAAGATGATGCTAAAAAATATCGTGAAGATAATAAAGAAAAATTAAATAATTATTTTAAAGAATTATATGAAAATAAAGAAATATATAATTGTGAATGTGGCGGAATTTATAATAGTAGAAATAAAACAACTCATTTTAAAACTAAAAAACATATAAACTATTAGAATAATATTTGATATATATTAATAAAACAAACTATTATATTATTATATTTATCTATAATAATAAAATATTTTCATTGTGTTAGTTAGTGATAGCATCGGTGATCCGCGATTTTGATGTCTGTTTTATGATTTTCATTTTTTAATTTTCGTTTAAAAATGGTTTACTACTGTTTTTAACAATAATATTGTTTTTGGCCTATTTATTATTTGTAAAATCATGAATAATTCATGGCTGACCGTATCATATCACATAAATGTGATCTAACACTTATATTATAATCATTCATAATTTCACAAATGAAAACTTATTCAAATATAGTCATGCGATACCTTAAATTAACCGCCAGATTATTACCGTCTCGTTTTTCATATTATTTTTAAATTATCTCTACATTTTTTAAAAATCATAAAAATATTCACATATTAAATTAACAAAAAAAATCAAAAAAAATCACCAAAAAAATCACCAAAAAAATCACAAAAAAAAATCACAAAAAAAAATCACAAAAAAATTGGCGAAAAAATTGTCGAAAAAAATCAAAAAAAACCTACAAAAAAAAAATCACACCAAAAAACAAAAAAGCACCAAAAAATCGAAAATGCCAAAAATCAATCTAAAATCCCAAGACTAGAAAATCAAATTTTTGACTTTTTGACCCTGAAAAATGAATTCTCAGTCTCAGGGTAGATTATCAAAAATGATTCTCTAGTCTGAAAATAGTAGTAATTAAAAAATGGCGGAAATTTAAATATGAAAAT
>Ga0214247_1000436_pt1 | contig 26732 bp, 25 predicted proteins | sample TroBogypolimnion_18_FD_153085 | JGI IMG/M metagenome (GOLD analysis project Ga0214247, IMG submission 153085) | Freshwater microbial communities from Trout Bog Lake, WI - 03JUN2009 hypolimnion | ecosystem: Environmental > Aquatic > Freshwater > Lake > Hypolimnion/Profundal zone ... | reverse complement strand
GCAGCATCATAAACCTTGGAAGATTCATGTTGTTGGAGATTGTTTCCATTCTACCCTTTTGTAGGGGTCTTATCCTTAAGTCAAATTAACCCTCAATAATTGAATGACATGTTTCATATTCTTGTGTTTATGGTGTCCATTATTCACTTGTCAGAGTGTAATCACATATGCGACTACCATTTCTCATTTTTAAATATATTTCTTGTCATTTTATAAACAACAATGGCACCAAGGTGCGGCTGCCGGAAAGAACATACATGCAAAGAGCTTCCAGAAATGTGCGTTTGGAATGGTGAAAAGTGTGTGAGGCGGATTATTGATAAATATGTCAAGAATGACAGTAAGAGTAGATCAGTTTCACCTGTTGCACAAAAGTCGTCATCACCCAAAAGTAAATCTCCAGTTCCAAAAAGTGCTCACAAGTCGCGAAGCAAGTCACCTAAACCCAGAAGTAAATCTCCCGTTTCAGAAAGTGCGCGAAAGTCACCTATTTCTAAAAGTAAATCAACAAATGTAAAAGACAAATCTGAATCGGTTGTAAAAAAGTCGAGGAGTAAATCGCCCGTGTCAAAAAGTAGTGTGCAAAAGTCAAAGAGCAAGTCGCCAGTTCCTAAAAGTAAATCCCCTGATAGTGCAAAAAATAAAATGGTTACTGGTGTGGGCATCGAATCCCTTGGGCGCCGCCATTGTCATTTCTATAGCGACGACCCCAAATATCCCCTGCCCACACTAGTTGACACAGAGACAGACCCCAAATATAAAATGAAATACGACACCAAATGGAAATCCCACAATACGCACATTGGTCAACGCAAGTTGCTACTATCAGAGATCCAGTTCCTCACAACTTATTACAAGGCACACCGCGGTCACCCCACTTTGCTCTATGTAGGCGCTGCCCCTGGGTCACACATGACATTCCTGTCATTCCTATTTCCTGCTGTCAAGTTTGTCCTATATGATGGCGCCAAGTTTGATCCCCGATTGAAAACGCATCCCGCGTTCGAGATCCACGAGGGCACGGATGGCTTCATGACGACCGAAAAGTGCAAGGAGCTAGTGGCCAAAAAGTACCCTAATCTTTTGTTTGTGAGTGACATTCGCCTTGATGGCGCCGACCACGATGCGTTCGAGCATGGCGTGACCCGTGACATGAGCTTGCAAAAGGAATGGGTAGAAATCTTGAAACCGGTCATGTCACTACTCAAGTTTCGCATGTCTTACCACATGAAGGAGCATGAAAAGATGACGTATTTGAAGGGCATTCTCTATTATGGCATATGGCCACGACCCGTGTCAGGGGAAACACGCTTGCTCGTTAAAAAAGCCGACATAGGAAAGGACGTGGCCTATGATTTCACGGATTACGAAGAAACAATGTTTTATCATAACAAGGTGCGGCGGTCGTTCTGCTATCCTATCGAGGATCGGTATAAGAAATATATGACTGGGGCGAAGAATACGTATTGCTCATGCTATGATTGCATGATGGAGCTCACAACGCTCAACAAGTACGCCATCATGTCGCGCCGGCCAATCGATGAAGTCGTCAACAATTTCTGGCAGCATATGAAGCTGCGTCCAATTTTTCAAGTCACAAAGCCAGCGGATACGAGTACAAACAAGGCAGGCAAGTCAGGCAAGGTCAGCGAAAAGAGGCCTCTGAAGTTGATCAACAACGAAAGCTAGACAAAGACACGGACCAAATGTAGTCACGTACGCACAAAGTCAATCAGTGAAGGATTTAGGTCAAGTATAGCACAAGGAGTCAGACACGAAGTTGCTGATTTACATTCAGGAAACGACACGAGTCTTGGATTCACAAAAGGTAAGTTCAATACATGTTGTATGTGTAAAGGACAGTCACCAGGTACTCGTTGGAATACTTGGGCTTGTCAGACTTTTCAAGGGCGTAGATGGCATCGTACAAACGGATGATCTTGAGAATGTGCTTTTGCAGCACATACGTGGCCAAGATGGGGTTGGCTCCAGGGATCAGCTTGGCCACCTTGGCCGGATTCAACTTCAGGTTGACTGACTCCTCATAGATGCCGCTGTCACCAAAGCGCCACTCGTAGTCGACAAATATGGACTCGCGGTTGTCCCACGCCTTGCTGAACCTCTTTGACTTGGTCTCGATCATGGCAGGTGTGAGCGTCTTGATGTAGCGCCCCACCGACTCGTCTAAGATGCGGATAAAGTTGGTCTGGATGCGGTACTCTGGATGTATACTTTTCAAGAGCACTTTGTAATTGCTCGAGGGCAGTGACTTGTTGCTTGTCGGCATTGTAATGTTTTGTATTTTTTGGGTTTGGCAGAGTTGACATACGTTTTTTTATGAATTTAAATCATTCAACTTTTCTAAAATATGTAGTGTTTCGTGTTCAATTTTTATGCTTTTCACATGGATCTTATTTTTCTCAAGATTAATCAAGTAAAGAGCCAATGGGCAACACGGCATTCAAATCCGAAATGGGCAAGTTGAACAACATGGTGAATGATCTTGTGACTTCCAAGGGGACGTTTGTAAACAAGAAGCATGCGGCTCACTTGACAGACGGCGTATGTGATCAGTACACAATGGTGCTAGAGTCGCAGTTGAAAAAACATGTCAAGGTAGAGTTGGCGGAATTGCATGACGCTATTTATTTGATCCCTAGTGGTAAAGGCATCGCGGAAAAGCGCAAAGCAGGGTTGTGCAAGCTGATATCACGCCACTATCGCCGCATGCTTCATTTGATCCTCTTGATCAAGCACATGTATGATCTTGAACATGGAGGCGAGAACAGTCTTGCGGGGACTACGATAAGGAATATACGGGTCGAGGGGCGTGTTATGGAAATTCGCTTTTGCAAGGTCGAACAAGATTTGGATTTTACTAATTTAAAAGGGTTTGATTTATTTTGTAAAGAATTTTTGACAGGGGTAGAGAGGGAAACGCTTTTGCATAATATGCGCATGATCTTTGGCCGCAAAAAGAAGTCGGCCGTCGCGGAATATGCAGTGTGTGGGGATACGTTGCTAACGGGGGTTGAATATGCCGAGATTTTGCGGGAGCGTGGTGCAAAATGCAACAAGGTCAGGCACAAGGAATTTGTCACGTTTGTCGAGGGCAAGACTGGGCTGGACTATGGGATCAAGCTGGCCAAGCGCAATCCTATTTTGAATATAGACGCCTGTCGCGAGACAGACAGTATGCTTGTCGATATGAGTGCCGCTGGCTCGAAAGAGGTCAAGCGGGTCTATGAAAAAATGCAAACGGATTATGCGGATAATCTAGCGGCAGTGGTCAAGTGTATGGACCAGCTTGTTACCTCGGGCAGTGACAGTGGCAAGTATGTGCTCAGGGATCTAGGAAATAAGCAATTGAATCTAGTGCAAAAGCGGATCAAGTCGCTAGTGGCGCAATTCTATTTGCGATCTATATCCAACTTTCACTTTCTATTGGCTACGGCTCATCACGCTACTCATTTCAAAGTGGCTATATAAAAAGAATTCGACTACATGGTAGTGAGTGTAAAGTCATCATGTCTACTGATTTGAGCGAGTTGGCTCAAGTTCTGAACACAAGTTGGTATACCCTTTCCAACTTGACAATCGATGAACAAATTGCACGTTTTTCTGATTCGAACGAATACAAGTATACTCTAGGTCCGTTGCACCCCAACACGTGTATCGCAACAGTGCACGCGTACAAGTACGATGACACTTGCACAAAAATCAGTCGTAAAGGCGACTTGCTACTCGGTTTTGCTGCTCTCGAGTGTGATGTGCCTGCGTTCAATATGACTATTGGAGGTACACAACACGAGAGCCTTGCGGTGCCTGCATTACGTTGTGGTGAGTGGCGTGCGGCGTTGGACGGTACTTTTCCAATACCGATGATATGCCTTGTCATCCACGAAGTGAGGATGCTTTCAAATATAAAGTCAAATGGTTTATGGGCAGTGTACGCCTTTCTCAACTTCAATTACCGCCATGCAATCGCAGATGTCGCACCTATTGCACATTTGGAGAAAGTGTCATGGTTGTTTACACATGGTATGGCTGGGATTGTAAAGAGTATACCCGACAAGATTGTACCGATGCCATTGCTCAAACTGTCCCCTGAACCACCGCTGGAAATCATGATGGCGCGTGCACGAGAACGGACGTCTCTGCTCCGCGAAGAATTGGTCCGTGCCACGTGGCATCCACACCGTATGCGCCGGTGGTGCCTTGCACGTGATGACGAGTTTGCAGTTGCTTAAACAAGTCCGTACAAAGTTTACCATGTAATTTTAGGAGTACAATATCCACAATTTACTTGTATATGCGAGCTTTATGATGTCAGAATCATATGAAAGTAAATATATACATACACGTTGTTTTTTGGAAAATCCATGAATATCATTCACATGTAGTTTTCCATCTATACATATTCGAATCAAATGTGAGTAGTTTGCAAGCGGCCCTGTTATAACAAATTTGTATGCCCCGGCTTGTAAAAATTCAATACTCTTTCTGATTGAACATGATCTGTAGAGTTGATTGTTTTCAATGTCTAAAAGACATGTGATGTTTTCCATTGAATGTTTGAGTCACAACGTACCTATAAATGATGAATGACACTAGATTTCGGGTATGAAATACTTATTTTCTTCATGAATTTCGCGATTGTCAAAGTTGCGAGGTTGTTCAGAGTCGCGGTTATTTGTAATCACAAATGATGGGTCTATATATGAGTCGACGGGCACGGCACCGCTTGTGAAATCATCATATGCTTGGCGGATTTGTTGTGCGGAAACTGTCGGGTCCATCTTGCCGTAGCCACAACAAAGACCGGTTGCGACAAGTGTATGCATAGGCATCGGTGTTGTATCTTGTTTTTTGAATGCCATCAACGTGGCCATCATGGCATGGTATGCATTGCGGGTTTTCGAGACGTCATGAGGGAGAAACATGGTGGGTGCCGAGGCCAGTGTGCATCCTATGCTGACAGGTACTACCACTGCAGATCCTACGGAAAGATAGTAGCGTCCGAGGCCGGTCAATTTGCCTAGGTCTTTTATCTTTTCCTGAACCGCCATTTGCACCCAGGGAAACATCATGGAATAGGCTGCATCAATCCCGCCATCCATAAAGCCAATAGAATTGGCGGGGGACATGAACATGGTTCCTGGTATAATTTCCATGTCACGGACATTGGATATAGAAAATGTGATATTTGGTTTTCCTTGGAAAGCGTCTTGTAGAGGTCGGATAATGCGATGGTCGAATGAAATAAATATTATACGCGGATGCATTTGCATTGTGGACAATGCTTATATTTAAGTTGTGTTTTTCGAAATAGGATAATAAAAAACAAGCCTTTAATTTTCAAATATAGGAATTGTAAACAATGGCTAGCTTTAGCGTGTGCATGAAGGCTCCAAATGGGAGAAAGGCTCAATACTTTGATAGTGGTGACTGGCTCTCGATCAATATCGACGACTGGATCGCAAGTCATGTAGTAGGAAAAAGCAATTACATTGTCTACAATGATGAAAAGCCACCTCCTGGGACAATGAATGGTGCTGGGGGACATTGCAAGGGTATTGTGACGTGGGACACCGAGTCGATACAGTGGCTTGTTCACTCGGTGCCCAAGTGGCCGGCATCCTTGGCGCCCATTTCGCCGATTCCCGAGGGCGAAACCGAATATGGTCAGAGCTTTGCCCATATCAAAATGGATTATTCGGATGAAAATATTGCAAATATTGCGAAACAAATTGTGATTATGCAAGCACACGTCTACATGATCAATGGCATTGTCTTGCCACTGCCCGCAAAGAATTCCTTGTGCAATGTCATTCCGGTATCGCCGTGTATACATCATGTTGCCAAACATAGTAAATGGGGCAAGGATATTTTCGAGGACTGCATTGCACAAGTATATGGTGGCAAAAAGTGCATCACCGAGACGTGGAGTCGCCCAGGGCAGCCAGCTACTGTGAATGTTGCGAGGGCGGTGCGAGTGAAATGGCCGTGTGGTACCACCTATAACATGGAACAAGACCATTCCAAGATTTGTCTTGCTGCCAAGCCGTGGGTCTATGTTGGTGACATCAATGCCATGACAAGCCAGTTTCATCGCGGTGGTGGTGGTTTCATGATCGGGGATGATGGGATATGGGAGGCCATGTCGAGAATTATTTTTTTATAAAATTTTGCATTTTTATATTATGGCTTTCAAAATATTTGGTTCGGATCAACCATGGCGAGTTCTTGCAGTGTTTGTTTTTGCTCCATTGATTTTTTACAAAGGGTACATTTATTCAGATTGGTTTTTGATCTTGTTTGCCTTGACACTTTTTGTATGGGATCTTTATTGGCTGGCGTACAAACCGCCCGTATAGGAAATGAAGGAATAGAATAATCAATCGTGCACCGCCTTCACACTGCCCGTGATCTCGACAATGTGCGAGATCCTCCAATCGAGTGGGCGGTTCTTGCCCAAGTCGACAGCAACATCAATAGCATTCTCCACTGTGAGTGGCATCAGGTTGGGTGTCAGGTTGTAGTATGAATAGTCCTTGTTAGGCAAGTTGTCAGTCAGGAACTCGCGCAAGTAGAGCAAGAGCTCACCGGCCGTCTCGAACACAGTGCACACAGGCTCGTTGTACTTGTTGGCAGCCACATAGTCAGGCACCTCGAACATGATGTATTGGGTGGACATTTCTCACTCTTTCCTTTTTTACAATACTCGATGAATCACATTTTCAAGGTTTCATACGAACTCGCTTGCTCGCTTCGATTATTCATAAACAATCATATCTCCTTGAACCTCGGCAATGTGCACAACTCTCCAATCGTGCCTGCCACTTCTACCTATGGCAAGAGCAATATCAATGGCGGTCTTGATTGGCATAGTAGAAAAATCCATGTTGGAACTGATGTCGAAGCGATCATAGTCTTCCACCAACATGGTGTCTTGTAGTAGGGCGCACAAGTATCCCATGAACTCGGCGGTTGAGTCAAAGACGTTGATGGTCGAGTCTCCCCTCTTGTAGTAAACCTCGTAGATGATATATTGAGGCATTGTCTTAGTGTGTATGCATTTTGCGTTTTTATATTGGCTGTCAAAAAGAAAATATTTAATCAACCCTAGTGGCAATGTAAAGGATATCCCAGCCATTGCCATTGGAGTGTTCGCTCACTTTTAGAATCATGTCCATCATTGTGTGCAAAGGCATAGTCGTGTTTATAGGACAACCATTGCTTGCCAAAAAGTCGGTGATGTAGGCCATCAACTCGTCGTCTGTGTTGAACGTGTACTTGGCCTTTTTGTCAAGGTCGTAGTTGACCGCACACACCACGTACTTGTACATTTGGCTTTTCTAAAATGTTTTGGTTGTTGTGGATGTTGTTTTGAACTACTGATAAAATTCTATTTTGAAATGCCGATAGGAAATATGTAAAACTATATAAGAAAATAATTAATCCATTGTTCATACAACTATTACAAAATGGTAGCTATTGGTTGTGATCTGGGAACTACCTACTCCGCTGTCGGTGTCTACAGGAATGGTCGTGTTGAGATTATTGCCAACGACCAAGGCAATCGCACCACGCCTTCCTACGTGTCCTTTTCCGGTTCCGAGAGGCTGATTGGCGATGCGGCCAAGAACCAGGCCAGCATGAACCCGACGAACACAATCTACGATGCCAAGCGCCTCATTGGTCGCCGCTTTGACGAGCAGATTGTCAAGGACGACATGAAGTTGCTCTCCTACGATGTGGTGGATGACGGGCACAACAAGCCCCAGATCAAGGTGGACTACCTTGGCGAGTCAAAGAAGTTTTACGCCGAGGAGATTTCCGCCATGGTCTTGTCCAAGATGAAGGAGACAGCCGAGGAGTATCTGGGTGAGGAGGTCAAGGACATTGTCATCACTGTGCCTGCCTATTTCGGCGACTCACAGCGTCAGGCCACCAAGGATGCTGGCATGATCGCTGGTCTCAATGTGTTGCGCATCATTAATGAGCCCACTGCCGCAGCCATCGCCTATGGGCTGGACACTTGCAAGGAAGAGGAGAAGAAGGTGCTCATCTTTGACAATGGTGGTGGCACGTTTGATGTGACTGTCATGGAGATCTCTGGAGGACTTTTCGAGGTGCTGGCCACAGGCGGTCACGGTCACCTGGGTGGTGAGGACCTGGACAACAAGTTGGTCGAGCACTTTGCCAACGAGTTCAAGCGCAAGACCAAAAAGGACATGCGTGGAAATCCCCGTGCTCTCAAGCGGCTCAAGACGGCATGCGAACGTGTCAAGAGGACGCTATCGTCGGCCACCACGGCCTCCATCGAGCTGGATGCGCTCTTTGATGGACACGATTTCAACTCGACCATTACCCGTGCCCGCTTCGAGGAGATCTGCTCCGACTTTTTCAAGACGTGCATGGACATTGTCGAAAAGGTGTTGCTTGATAGCAAGGTGAGCAAGTCAGGCATCGACGACATTGTACTTGTGGGTGGCACATCGCGCATCCCCAAGCTGCAGACGCTCCTGTCTGACTTCTTCAACGGCAAGGAGCTGTGCAAGTCGGTCAACCCTGACGAGGCAGTGGCGTTCGGTGCAGCAGTGCAGGCCCATCTGCTTTGCCCGGACTCGATCAAGGATGACAAGACCAAGGACCTGCTGCTCCTTGACGTCACCCCGCTCTCACTGGGAATCGAGACGGCGGGCCAGATGATGACGGTCATGATTCCACGCAACTCTACCATTCCCACAAAGAAGGAGCAAACTTTCTCGACATATGTGGACAACCAGCCTGCGGTCACCATTCGCATTTTCGAGGGCGAGAGGACCATGACCAAGGATTGCAACCTGCTTGGCAACTTTGACCTCTCGAACATCCCCCCAGCGCCACGTGGAGTCCCGAAGATTCAAGTCACGCTCGACATTGACGCCAACGGCATCCTCAATGTGTCGGCTGAGGACACGGCTACCAAGAAGAGTGAAAAGATCACAATCACGAACGACCGTGGGCGCCTGTCCAAGGATCAGATTGCGGACATGCTCAAGGATGCGGAAAAGTACAAGGAGGCGGACGAGGCCAACAAGGAGCGACTTGAGGCGCGCAATGAGCTCGAGAACTATGCTTACAACCTCAAGAACTCGGTGAACGATGAAAAGGTGAGCCTAAGTGATGATGACAAGGAGACACTCAAGGGCCAGATCGAGGAGGCACTCAAGTGGCTCGAGGGGAATCAGACGGCCGAAAAGGACGAGTTCAAGGCCAAGCTGGAGGAGCTTACCAAGGTGTCGGGGCCTATTATGCTCAAGATGTATACGGCTGGGGGCGCTGGAATGTCTGGAATGTCTGGAATGCCTGATATGCCAAGTGATGAGCCAAGCCCTGTACCAAGTGAGCCCATCATTGAAGAGACCGACTAGATGAGTAATGTTTTATTTTATTAATTTTCTAGAGGGAAATGGCCTTGATGTATTTATTTTTTATTATCAATCCGATAACGGTCGGAATGAGACTTGAGAACACGACTATGGTGAGCAACTTTTTGAGGCTCAATCCAAAGAGGACGACAGCATCAAGGGCGCCGGTGCAATCAAAAATGTAGAAAAGTGTGAGGAATCCAAGCAAGAATATAAAGAACGTCTCTATGAGCATGTCTGTGTCGTTGTATTTTTCGTCGGGGGCCATGAGCCGATGCACCTTGGTGAATATGGCTGCGCTGAGCAACGAGCAAAGGATGGGCAACAGGTAGAAGGAATAGTGGCGTGCGAAAAACATGGGGAATTTGAGGAGCAACTTTCTAGGATCAATGGTATTGTCCATAGTGTTGGAGCTGTCGATCAAGTGCATCGTCAGGTATTTTTTTTCTATTTTCCTGTCATATTGAATGACATATTTAATAAAATCAGGATTGTCTTCGATTTCTTCTATTTTTATTTGTTTTTCGGGACTGTTGGCATTCAACAGGGCGAAAAGTGGTGGCAACGGCATATCAGTGTCGCCTTTCTTTTGTAATATCTCGACCTTCTTGGCAAGGGCGTTTTCAAACATGTTGGGGACCCCTCCATTGCGCACAAAAAAATACTTGAGCGCATAAAGGATCGAGATGACAAGCGATGTGATGATGATGCTAATTGTAAAAAGCGACAGGTACATTGTGTTCCACGCGAATTTGAACCGGATCTTTGATACAGACAGGTAGATAAAATATACAATAATGGTAATCAAGACGATATATTCTTGGATGTTGTGATATGTATAGGCGTGCTTTTGTAAATCTGTTATGAAATTGTACAGTTTATTTTCTTTTTCATCCTTTTTTTTATAGCGTTGTGGATAGTAGTAAAAGTAGGCCCGGAGGTAGCCACAAAAACGAATCAGGTAAAACAAGGCAAAGGTGCCAATAATAATGGGGAGTAGCATGAACTTGTATGTTGGCGGTCCCTTTTTGTAAAAGGCACTGAATACTTTGGCAAGTGTTGGCCAGAATGCGTAAATGATGATGATGGTGATGAGAATCGGTATGGGCCCTAGTGGAATAAAATAGAACCACTTGTTACATGAATCACGCAAGGGGCTATAATTGAGCGCCATCTGTTCGTCATTGTAAAACGTGGACTTGTAGGCATCGGCCAAGAGGGCTAGCGGCTTGAACTTGCACAACAACTGTTCCATGGTCTCTTTTAAAGATATGTCTTTGTTACCACCTGATTGCATGATCATTTCGGCAACATTGAGTACAGCATCGCACTTGTCTGCCTTGTTGTCGAGTTTCAACAAGTACTCTTTGGACAATGTATTGTTTGCCACATCAAACGTAAAGAGTGGACTTATATATGACTTGATCTTGAGGGCGGCGAGCAAGACAAATGAAAGGACAGTGTCAAAGACGTAGTGGAAGTGTGTGCTCATAAAGGGATAAAGGCCCACCAGAATACACAGGAAAAGTAACAATAGGATGTAGATGAGCACCTTGAGCCAGTTCATGGTCTATTTCTACATTTAGATTATTTCTAAAATTCGATATAAACAACCAACAACAATTATATCAACAAAGGCTTGGGCATCTAACTTTTCATTTTCTGAACCGCTAAAATGACAGTCTTTACAGTCGAGGGCAATGTCGGCGCTGGCAAGACCACGTTGCTCAAGCAGCTCGAGACCGCGACCTTTTCGCGCCCCCACGTGGTCATCTACGAGCCGGTCGATGAGTGGATGAACTTTCGGCTCGAGGAGGGCGACAAGAGCTTGTTCGAGATGTTTTACGAGGACCAGAAAAAGTATGCGTTCGTGTTCCAGATGATGGCCATGCAGAGCCGCTACGAGAGCATGCAAAAGTTCATGGAGGAGCACGCCGACAAGATCATCATCTGCGAAAGGTCGTTCCTGACCGACTGCGAGATCTTTGCCAAGCTGAACCACCGGGAGGGCAACATCTCGGACATCGAGCTGCACGTCTACAAAAAGTGGCACACGTTCTTCATGAAGGTGCTTAAGCCGACCATCAAGGGCATTGTCTACCTGCATGCCGAGCCGGCTGTGTGCAAGGAGCGCATCGAGAAGCGCAATCGCCACGGTGAGGAGGGCTTCTCGGACTTGTACCTGGAAAAGCTGCACGAGAGTCACGAGATGTGGCTGAGTGACCAGACACTTGCACCGGTGGAGCGCATCGATGCCAGTGGTGAGATCGACGTGGCGGCTGTCGTGGCATTCATTGAGAAAGAGTTGGGAACTGCGGCATAACCATTTTTAATCCATTTCCTTTTTATTTTGCAATCTTAGAAACAATAATCTAAATTTCAAAATAGACGATATTAACCGAGCTTTGGCTCTTGTTGGGTGTAGCTTTTTTATTGTTGTGGGGGAAAACACTGGCTCTTGGAATACATGGGCGAGCTCAACAGTGTCGTCTTGAATGACTTGCCAGATCCACTCACGAAAAACACGAATATGACACCAAACACAAGGACTAGGATCGCTGCACCAAACATCAAGATGTTGGTATTCGCAGTGTCTTCTTCCTTTTCGTCCTCACCAAAGTTCATGTCGTCATCGTCAAAGTCGTCCCTGGATGTCTTTTTACCCTCTTTGGCCCGTGCCAAGAGAATGTTGAAACGTCGAATCTTATCCATGTTGTCAGTAGGGTTCAACCAACTTGTGAGCATCGCAAGGACAGCGAAACAGATGAGAAGGACAATGCCATAAACAGTGATTTCAATGGTGGGGAAAGGAAATGAGGTTTGTGACATGGAGAACAAGCTGTTGCACTTGCCATATGCCTCAATGATGTCAATATAGCTATAATAGATGGTCTCCAAGTTGGTTGATGAAGAGTTCGTGTTGAGTGTGAGGGTGTTGCTGATATTTGTGTTTTGAACAATGGTCTGAAAGAGGAGATCATTCGTGGGAAAGTTTGTCGAGGTAGTTGTATCTGTACCTAGCCAGGGATCAAGATAGAGCTTGGGCTCGTGGATCATGTTCGCACTCACTGGGGCAACACTTTTGATCTGATAGGCGTTAGCAATGACAGAATCCGTAAAGTAGGCAGACATGATGCCCGAGCTCTTGTCTGTTATTATAGAGCCGTTGGCATTGAGCACCAACTGGTTGTAGTCACTGATGCTATTCTTTTTGTCGATGGAATTGAAAATTATAGAAATAATAATCATACTCAATGCAGCAGCAAGGGATGTCTTGAGCACCATGCTGGCCCACAAGCTGATCTTTTGGTTTTTTAGCTTTTTAATTTTACGTTCTTTTAGCTTTTCGGCGTCAACGTCTTCTATATGCATATCTGTTTCTGGATTGCTCTTTTCCAATTCCTTTATTGCTAGGTTTATCTTGATTATCTTGACATTGACACCGTCCGTCGGGTCCATGACTTGGCTCACTATAAACATAATGATGGCACCAATGGCAATTATAGTCATGACGCTCTGTGTATAGTTTTGTAGTTGGGTGTTTTTGCTGTTGTCGTTGGTCTTGATGGGCACATTATACGATTGATTCATATATGAAAGGCCGTGGCTACATGCTCGGATCTCTTCAGAGTAGAACAAGAGGTTGGTGACAAAGTCCTCGCTGTTCAAATTGGCCACCTTTTTTGTAAACGTGTCGAGCGAAATGTACTTTGTGGTTATAGGATCTGTCGTCGCCGTGGCCTTTTGCTCGTTTTGCTTTTGGATAAGTGTGGTAGAAATATTGGTTAGAATGTTGGTTACGAGGCCATTGAACGAGCTGCCGAGCTTGGCTACTACTTTGCTCACAATATAATCTTGATCGGACTGCATAAATGTGTATTGGTTTGTGGGGTCGGCGGCAATAATAGTAGAGACAATGTTGGTCTGGAACCATCCATTGGCAACGTTATATGTGAGCATGGCATTTTGGGTTGTTTGATAGTTAATAATGTCGTTTGTATTTTTGGTGAGGGTAAACGTGCCGCCGGCCTGGACCACGCTGGTTGTAACATTGAACAAGGTTGAATAATTCAGGTTGCCTGCGCTAGGTGTGAAATATGTAGTGCCAGCTGCTCCAGCCGTGGCATATTCTAGGGAATTGTTTGTTGAACTTGGAGTTGTAATTGCAGTCAATTTATTGTAATTATTCATGTCCATAGATCCGGTGCTAATTGTGATTGTATTGTCCTTGTTTAACAACACTTGTTGTGTATTTGTGGCATCAGGAGTATATATCCATGCGCTGTTGCTGCTACTGCTGTGCATCAAGTAACACGTCTTGGCATTCGAATCATATGCAGCACCCTTGGATGTAGTGTCGTTTAGCGCTAGGCAAAAGCATGCACTAGGTGTTGTAACGTTGGTATAGACATTGGTCCCGGTTGAAGGCGCCTTGAGATCTGTCACAATGGTTGCATTTGTGGTTAAAAGAGCAACGATCGAGTCGTTGATTTGTTGGCGGGAATCAGTAGTCATGGTGGCTTGGATGGTTGTGGCATCAAACTGGAGGTATAAATTTGATTGTAAATAGGTGATGGCAGTTTGCATGCGACTTATCTGGCCAAATATGTCGAAGCTTTGCAACTGTTTCTTAAGGAGATAGGGGTCTATGTTGTTGGGACCCTGGCCGCCATCAAACGTGCCTACATAGACCACTTCGGTGGGAATGGTGCTTGATGTGGCGGTTGTAGAAGCGGGTGTCGGGGCTTGGCTTGATGCACACTGTGCCGATTGTGATGTTGTAGTGGCCGCATTGGCACTTGTGGCGAACGGTGTTGCTGAAGGTGGACTTGTAAAGTTATAGGCCCACATGATTGATGCATTCGACGCCGTAATGACATTGTTAGCATCCAAATAAAAAAGTTGTACCACTTTGCTAATTTCGCTTTGTTGTTCAAGAGCCGATTCGAAAAAGTACAGCGAGTTGTTGTGATCAGGATTATCAGAATATGCATAGGCGCTCTTTTTCCAAATTTGGGTGGCAAGGGATATTAGATAGGTCGATATCACAATGATTAGGATCGACTTGATCAGAAATTGGATGAGCTTTTGAACATCGACACGAAGGAGGTCGCTTGTCATTGCCTTTATTTGAAGTTCCAACTCTTCTTCCTTTTCTTCTTTTGGAATTTGTGTATATTCGCCATTCATATACTTGTGCAAAGCCGCTTGGAACTCTTTGATGCTCTTGTCCTTTCTGCAAAACTGCCATCGCGGTTGCTCCCCTGCCATCTGATTCCATAAAAAGAATGCGAGCGTGGCAAACGTGACCAAGCTGACCAACATGATGCTCGAGAAACAATATGTCTTTGTATTTGTATAGTTGCCCAGATATACCGACTTGATGGATTGCTTCAGGGTGGAATATTCAACGAGGTGCTGGGCGATACCCGACATGGCATAAATATTTGCTTGGAGGCTAGGCTTGACACCGGTCTGTGGTGCGGCCGTATTATTGGGGTCCACGTAGATCGTCCTTCCGTATTTGTTGGCGTAGGATTCCAATATTTTTTGGACATTGTTTAAAGGTGGTAACACGGCCACAAGGTTCAACGCCATTATATTAATATAATATTGAATTTATAACTCTGTGGGTCCAACGAGCAAATTTTTTGTTGTATTTTTGTATGTTTTTTATTATAAACAGCAATGGCGTTGAGCGGAATATGTCAAGGGGTGCACACGACCAACATGCTGGGATGTTTGCAAAAAGTGAAAAAGAGGGCGCTGACCAAGCTCGCCACGTGGCTGGTATGTGCGGCCGTGTTGGTACCCATTTGTTTGTACGCACTCTACTCGATATATTTAGCCTATTCGATGTACAAGTCGCAGCAGGATAGCATGGACAATAACAAACCTGCGCCACAGCAACCGCTTCTAGACCCGTCGAATGACAACAATGTAGTAGTTAAAGTCAAGGAGGAATCAATGGAAGACTATGACACCATTACCAAGACAATCCAAAGCTCGTTCGCCAGCTATTCCAATTACAACCTCACGATGAATAACTATTATAAAAATACGTTTAGTGGCCGGTCCAACCCAGATCCCATTGATGTATCTGTGCTCAATCCTGACAATGATGACTGGTAGCTTGCTGCTTTTGAAGTTGCTTGACTTGCATGATCAACGCCATCAAGACCTGATTATAATCGACTGTCTTGGCTTCTGCATATATAATACTCGATACTGGGACAAAACCTTGTAACGAGTCCGTATTGATGTCGAGCTCTACACAGTCTTGACCAACAGATATGATGCCGACGGACGTCTTGTAAATGACCAGCTTGTCACCAGGCATAAGGTTGTAGTTGGACGACATCTCAATGCATGCTCTATTTGTTGACACCGACATTTCAACTGTCTTGAAAACCTTGTTGATATTCAGTCTATAACTGGTGGTTGTTTGGACCGCCTCGGGGAACATCTCTTCTAGTTCCTGGGCAAGGAATCCATAGCGGCGCTGTGACTCGCCATGATAGCTAAATGTAACGACGTTTGGGAGAGAAGGCATCTTACTTGCCTGTGCGATGTTGCGTTTCAGTTTCACATCAGACGCAGTATTGATATTAGTGGCAGTCACAATGCCGTTGACAGTAAGCATCACTTGGTTGGTCGTTGTATCATCACCTATGACAACAGGATTGGGGCCCACATCATGTTGTTGTGTATTTGGAAATGGCGAGTCTGAGCCAATGCCAAACTTGTAGCCCTTGACCGAATGTGCAAACGTTGCACCGGAACCACCTATCAGTGGGCCCGCTATTTCAGTGGTGGAGCCGACATATAATGTATCGTTGATGTGAATATTATCCGCTTGGATATTTGATTGAATGGGCACAGGGACATGATTAAAAGGTACAAGACCGACGCCAATGCGGCCCCCAAACATGTTGTTGTTGGCATACACATCGCAGTTGAACTCGGCTGTATTGGCCACTTTGAGATTCGAAATGGCAGCATTGGATAGTGCGGTGACACCGGTGACGTTGACATTACAAAACGTGGCCAGGGGATAAAACAAGTTGTGGATGTTGTTCTTGATCGCGTACTCGGTGATGAGGCCCGGGAAATAGGGTGACACTGTGTCGTATGGACGATTCGAGTCGTTTGTAACATAGTATAAATCTTGATCATTCCAAGTGACTCGACCTGTTTCTTGGGTAAAGTTTAATTTTAGGGTTTGATTTATTTGTAAATGGTCAAGATTGGATGAGATGCTTGTGTTTGCGCCGACACTTGAAGAGAGTAGCTCTGAAACATTAGCAATTCTGTGATTATTATTTCCATTGTTATTTGTGTAATCCACAAAGGCTTCTTCCTTGTTCAAATTACGGCTGTCGGGATACAATGTATGGTATAATTCATAGTTGAATGTCGGATCAATATCTACCAAGTTGGTCAGAGGTTGATTCGAGTTTCGAGTTTGGAGGGCAAGATAGTTGATGCGACACAGGCGCAGAGGGTCGTATAGTTTGATCCCAAAGAGGGCGTATGTATTCGTCAGATAGGGGCCTTGCATCAAATCATTTGGGTGGGCCCCTGTAAAGGCGATTTGAAACGATTGAGCATCCCCGAGTATGTTTGTGATGCGGCCGAACATACTTTGACTCGAGGCGGTATTAATGATTTTTACGGCGTCTCCTATCTGTAGATTTGAAAGATTTATTTGAAAAACATCTGGGTCACCAGGAATATTTACGCAAAAAGTATTGGATCCAGTGACATGGAGGGATCTATAAACGGTTGGAAAGTATACGCCTTGCCTCTCAATGTCGCATAGAACGTCACCGTTGGCCAACATGGCGTTCTTGATGGCGTTGTTGAGTCCAGAAATATTAATAGAGGCGCGGTTCTCGGCTATAAAGACGGTGGGGTCAAGGCCGCTTGGCACTGTGTCGTAGTTGATTTCCAAGTTGGTGGTGTTGCTATTCTGGTTCCAAAAGGCATAGGCGTCTTCCACAGTGACGACATTGCTTTGTTGTGGGTTTAAATATAAAAACTGGACTGGATTGAAACCGGAAGAAAACGAGAAGTGTCCGGACATGAGGGCGCTCTTTATACACAGCTCCTAGAGATTATTGTTCCACATATTTCACACTAGTTTGTTTGAAATCAATATTAAAAATAATACGTTTTTTTTATTCTGGCGTACAAGTGCACAAGCATTGAAGAATAGGTTGCGCAGGGCAACCAGATATATTGTTACAAACTTGTGGTGGTGGCATTGGAAAGTTGATATTAACAGGTGGTGGTGATGGTGGTGAGTTGACATGAGGAGGTGGTGGTGAGTTGACATGAGGAGGTGGTGGTGAGTTGACATGAAGTGGTGGGGATGGTGGTGAGTTGACATGAGGAGGTGGTGGCAGGGGGGCAATAGGACGTGTATCCGACTCCATGGGGGCAAATGCGCACACCGGGCAACACAAGTGTGTAAACGGGTCATAGACACTATAATAACACGTGTCGCCCCCACATAATGCATTGAGAGAAAGGCATGGTGGCTTGGTCACAATACAAAACGTTACATTTGCCACGGTATTGTTGTCGTAGTTCATCGATGTTGCGCGAAGCTCGGCAAGCGAGTTGTTGATGCCAAATGTTGTAAAGTAGACGCCTCCGCCCTTGACCACACCATCTATGGTTATTTTAGGCGGCGGATCTTGGCATATGGGCTGTGACTTGATCACGATCTTGGTGGTCTGCTGCCGAAACGTGGTGGCGCAAGCACTTTGTGCATTATTGTTTTGCAACTGGAAACAATAGATTCCATTGGTGTCATCGTGGGACGTCCAAGTGAACGTATAAGGGGAACCAATGCAAGCACGGGCACCACACGAGCCCTGGGGGAATGCAACTTGGCCATTCGCGAAAAATAGTGCGGACGACAAGAGGAAAACCGCAAATTGTTTCGTATGTGCGTTCATTTATGGGGAACTAGCTAGATGTATAATCTACTTTTTAAGTGATTTTTTATTTTTATGTTTTCGAGGAACAGGGTTAAAATATCAGGAGATACGTCATTAAATATTCCCCATTGGTAAATGTCGCTCGCCACTACACAACCCACGTCGTTTTTTTCGGCGTTTAACAAGACGTACGAGTCTCAGTTGGTGCAAGAATACACCACACCGAATATGGTCCAGACCTTCAATAACATGGCCGTACAGAACATTGGGGCTTATTGGGATCAAGATGCAAACAATGCCCCTCAAAACCTGTTGCTTACTGCGACGGCCAACCTGAATCTCGAGTCCTTGAACAATGCCAATTTGTACATGAACAAAGGGTTTAATATATACAATTCGACACTCGATACAAACAACAACCGTTTTGATCAAGGGCTTTTGAACATTGCGCTGGCAGGGGCAAACGTGACCGCGTTCAGTACGACCGTTTCTAGCAGCTCTAGTGGGCCTAACGACGTCTTGTTTAATTTCAACTCGAACATCACCTTTAATCAGCTCAATATCAAGTCGACGCTGCTTGGAAATGACGTATTTATGAGTCTGAAGCCTACCGCGTCCATTGAGTTTGCCAGTCCGGTCATCTTTGATTCCAATGTCAATTTCAAACAGAGCATTTCCACTGTTGGCCAGATTTCTACAAGCAGCAGTATCATGGCAAGCGGAAGCATTTTCGGGTGCAATCTGAATGTTTGGACCCAGGTGCGCAGCCCTACAAACTTGGATGCTGCGACCATGTCCCAAATAGGCTATGGGTTCCAAGTGAATAGCTTAAACGAACTTGAACTAGTCAAGATGGCCACATTTGGATCTAATCAAAACGTTGTGTCGAGACGTATTGCTGTATTTGGCAACGGTAAAGCTATGACAAGTGCTGACGGAAATGACGATCAATATTTTGCATTCAATAATCTGAACGGCATCAGCATGGTGTCTGGGGGTACCAATGGTCCTGTGAACGGTGGGGGCAGTGTTGTCAGTGTGAGCCCTTTGGATTCTTACATGACCGTTTACAATGGCAACATTGGTGTGAACAACACTACACCAATGTATGGCTTTGATGTCACAGGCACTGGTCACTATACAGGAAAGCTGACTGTGGGGGGTATCTTGACAAAAAACAGCATATCTCTCGACTCGGACAATACTTATTTCCTGGGGACGTCACTAATGGGTTTCTCAAATATGTTTACACACAATTTGACTTTTAATAATTTCCTACTTACAAATACAACTCTCACCACTGTTGGCGGTACCTACAATGTCCCTCAGTTCACGAGCACCAGCACTGGGGGCATCAGTGACATCAGTATGAACAATGTTGTGTTTGGTGCCTCGAACAATGTGCAAGCCAAGATGTCCTACCAGCCTAATGGCTCCACCGGCTCCATTTACTTTTATGATCACAATGGTCAACAAGTGACTGTGGCTGCGACTGTGGTGCCTGCAACCAACTATACCACCAACACCAGTTCTACAGTGTGTGCGTCCATTGGGTCGGTCAACAGCCTGTACACATCGTTTTCTACTCTGAGCAATGTCGTGGGCAATATCACGGGCGGCAAATATACAGCTGATCTGAGCTTCAACGGTTGCAGCTTGTCGAATGTGCTCAATATGGGCGCCAGCAATATCACGGCAAGCAACATGGTGGCAACAAGCATCACTTCCATGAATAGCATATTTGCCACAGGTGCCGATTTCGCTGAATACATGAACAAGGCCAACGTGACAGACACGTTTGCTGCTGGCGAGGTGGTGGGCATTGATGCGAATGGAGCCATTACCAAGGTCTTTGCCAACTCGATGCACTTCATGGTGGTTTCTACAAACCCAGCGTTGGTGGGCGGGGGCTCCCTTGATGGCGAGATTAGGGCCACACAACAAATGGTGGGGTTCTGTGGGCGCCTCTCGCTCAATCTGCAGGGAGCAGCGGTGGGTCAGTACATTGTTGCAAGTGCTTCGCAGGATGGCAGCGGTGGCATTACACCTGTGGCTATTGCGGACGCCAACTTGACGTTTGATCAATACAAGGAATCCGTAGGGCGTGTCATTTATATTGATAGCGTTTCTGGACTCCCTACCATCCTTATCAAGTCCATTTAAACTATTTTTAAAATCGAAATCTTGTCATTATACTATGCAAACGTGAGGTCATGCTTTTGTAAAAGTGCGATGGCAGTAGCTGCCGACCCCACAACATGCATATTATTTTTGGTCGTGGTATGTGTCACATCAAAGTGCACCCACCTCTTTGGATTGTCCACAAAGTTCATCAAAAACATAGAGGCCATGAACCCATCAGACCTGCCACACTCGAAATTCACGTTTTTGTAATCCGCGATATCTGACTTGGTGAACCTTTGGTATTCGGGCCAGTTGGGTAGGCGCATGCTGCGTTCGCCGGCGCGATCACCCTCCTTGGTTACTTGATTAGCAAGGGTATCATTGGTTGTAAAGTAGACAAAGCTCGTGTCACAATGGAGGATTTGGGCCCAACCTGTTAGTGTGGCGAAATCGAGAGTGAGAGCAGGCTTGTACACTTTTGACACGTAGGCAAGGGCATCTGCGAGGATGAGGCGCCCCTCGGCATCCGTGTTGAGAATTTCTACCGTTTTACCATTATAGGCAGTGTGGACGTCTCCTACTTTTTGGGCCTTGTGCGAAATCAGATTCTCGACCAGCGGAATGACCCCTATGAGCTTGTACGGTGTGGTTGTATTTCCTTGTTGTTGCTCTTTGAAGTAGTGCATGATGGAAACCACAATAGCACCACCTGTCTTGTCACCCTTCATGGACATCATGGACGATGACGGTTTCAAATTGTAGCCACCGCTGTCAAAACACACGCCCTTGCCCACCAACGCCACCACTGGGGCATTTGGTGCTGGGCTTGGCGCTTCAATAATGAGAAAACGCGGTTGCTTTTCTGCGCCACGGCCAACTGCATTGATCAAGTTGAGACCAAGATGGGCCATCTCGTGCTCATCAAAGGACTTGACCTTGTATCCAGGGCTTTGACTGAAGAGTTTCTTGACGTGTCTACAAAATTGCTCTGGGTACATCTTGTTAGCAGGTTGAGTGGCGAGGTCGCTCCCTATGACGAGCGATTTCAAGAGGTCGACAATCTCTGGAATTCCAATGAGAAATAATTGTATGGTTTCCTTTTTTCTATTTGGTTTTGAAAATAAAGCTGTAAATTTATAGACGTGTTTAAAAACGAGTAGAGCTGCAGGGCGTTTGTATTTTTGGGCGAGTGGAGACAGATCAAGGAATATCTTGCGGTTGTTGCTGCTTATCTTGGCAGCGGCTTGCTTCATGTCCAAGAACCAAGCATCGGTGGATATATAATGCACTTTTTTATTTGTATTTATCCTAGATGCATTCGTTTTGTTTTCCATTGTAAATACATGTATTGTTTCTTGTGTAGGAGGGCTAGATATGCTCTGTATATGCATTTGTAGTAGAGCCAGATTATTTCATGAAATCGAGGAATATAAAGGCAATTTGTGTTATGAATGCATCACAAAAGATAATGTCTCTCTCGATTCTGTCGTGGAATGTCAACGGCCTTCGCTCAGTCTTGCGCAAGGGCAACTTGATCGCTGAGATCGCAGGACCTTGTGGCATTCAACCCGACATTATATGTTTACAAGAGACACGATGCCCATGTGATTTGCTTGTGCCAGGGGCTGATGCATATGTGTTCAAGACGATCTTGCCCTCGGACAAGGCTGGGTACGCCGGTGTGGGCATCTTTTCAAAGGTGGCACCCGTTGCCATGGTACAAGCACCCGCCGACCTTGGCACAGGGCGTTGCTTGTGTGCGGATTTTGGCGAGTTCTACCTGATCAACCTCTATGTGCCCAATTCCAAGAATGACCTGTTGGCACTTCCCACGAGGACCCAGGTGTGGGAGCCCGGTGTGCGGGCGTTCATCAAGAGTCTTTTAAAGCCCGTGGTAGTAGTGGCCGACTTCAACGTGGCACCGGATGCCAAAGAGGACGTCTACATGTACAAGCCATCCCACATGCCCGGTGCCTCGGTAGAGGAGCGCGCAGAATATGCCAAGTTGCTGGACGAGTGTGACCTGGTGGACACGTTCCGTGAACTTCACCCAGATGCGAGAGAGTGGACGTGGTTTAGCAACTTTGCTGGGGCCCGCGCGAATGATCACGGATGGCGTATCGACATGACGTTGGTGTCACGTTCAATGTTGGGGCAAGTGGTGAGAAGCGAGATCTTGGGCCATGTATTTGGCTCGGATCATGTTCCCATCCTTCTGGAATTTGACTATACAGCATTGCAAGTGAAGGATAGCTCGTGACCATACGGTTGGCGTGAGCTGACATCACTTGTCGGGGACTGGCTTATTGCGTCGTTGGTCCTACACATTTCCATGGATAGACCGTGCCGTGGTGTTTGTGCGGTGGGTGACATGAGCTGCACTGGGGTGCCAATATTATTGCGCACATTGGTTTGATACCCCAATATTAATTGATTCATTTTTACAGGAATGGCTTGTAGGTACCAAGCCTCATCATTTATTCCGTAAAATGGAAAGATGGCAACGGGGACCAGCGCTGCCCCTAGAAATTCACCCAAAATGTAGTAGATGGCTGTGTGATTCGACGGACAGTGAAACACCGCCATGGAACCTAGGACACGGGCCGGGTTGAGCGCTGCGCCTGTGTAGGGTCCCGCTGCAAACGCATTGGCTACAAGGGATAAGCCCACTATCAGAGGTCCCGTGTTACCATAACCTTGTTTGTGGACCGTGTACCACACTACAGAAAATATAGGAAGTAGAAAGGAAAACGTGCAAAAGGCTTCCCATGCAAATATCTTGGCGTTTGAGAGCAGGGGGCTTGGCACAAAGCAGCCGGTTATGAGAGGCGTGTTGTCTAGTGGCGGGGGTATGAGCAACCACATCCATAGGGCACCGACAATGCACCCCGACACTTGTGCTACCCAATATATTATTACCTCGAGGGGATTTGTATAACCGAGAATAGAAAATGCAAGAGTCAATGCGGGGTTCAAATGCGCACCCGACGTTTTGGCAGTGTAATATACCATGACCATCAAGGCAATACCGTTTGCCCAAGGTGTCGGTGATATGGATCCAATAAAATGAAACATCATGCATGCCGAAATTTCAGCAAAGAATTTGCTTTTTAAACTGGGTTTGGGTTCTGTCAGCCACCTTTTGAACAACGAGAGCATATTCTAACTTTACCTTTTACGAATCATTAAAGGACAAGTCCGTGATTTGTTTGACCACTTTTTTGATCGCGGCAAGCAATGGCTTTGACTCTTTGCTCGTGGGAAGGTGTGTATAGTGGGTGGCATGTGCCCTGAGCGTCATGATGTCGGCCACGTACTCGACACCGATCGATATGTTCCATTTGAAGGAATCGAATACCGCGTTGATTTCTTTGGCAAACAGGGTCGCCTTATTTTCTGTAGGCAGTGTAAGCTCGGCAACCAAGGACTCCTCCAAGGTCTTGTGGGGCAGCAAACGCACCAAGATGAGAAGTGTTCCACCCCGCCGCATGTCCATGATGATGTCACTCACAAAGCGCATGTTGGCGCGCATGGACCACGTCGACTCGAGCGTATAATGGTACTCGCTGTCGATGGCATCCTTCAGAGTGCCAATGCGACCAATGGTATAACACCTTTGCGCGCCTTTTTCCATTGTCTTGTATGTGTGTCTTGTGTGTTTATGCTATATATGTTTTGTTTTATATAAAGCGATCGCTTGTACAGTTTTGACAAGACTAGTGTGTTCACTTTTTCCAAGATGGATCACACACTTGTATCAATGTTGATGCCCATCATAATGATGTCAAGCAGCTCGCTATTCTCAAAGGTGTGCAACTTTCTCATGGTAGCCTTATTCATGTACTTGGAAAAGAGCGTCAAGTGGTCGCAGCTTTGGAGGCGCTTTACGAAAAAGAGCAAGGTCTACCAGGTAAAAGCGCACATTACTTTGCGTAATAATTCATTTCTGGATAGCGATATTTCTATTAATTATTTTGCTATTCAAAATGTTTTATATAGCGAATTGATAAATAGCAAGTCGGTCGACTATCAACTGATCCAGTACAACGAAATGGAAAGGTCAAAGCCACTCACCATCTTGTCCCTTGGCCACGCTGTGGAAATAGTGCCCAATGTCATGGTGCGGCAATCGGTGAGTGATACCCATAGCGAATCCACTGGTGAGAAAGGGTCAAGCTATCACTTTATTACGTATACACTGGAAATATATTCCGTCAAGGGCAACATGAAGAGTGTGACCGACTATATAGACCAATGGACACAGGATTATAAACAGGAAAAAGACAATTCCGTCAAGCATACTATTTTCATTTTGAAACAGAAAAATATAGGGAATGACAGGTTGTTGTGTCCAGTATATTCGGAATATCCGTTCGAGACTCACAAATCCTTTGGCAACTTGTTCTTCAGCCAAAAAAAGGAACTCATAGAGCGTATTGAATATTTCAAAAAGTGCAAATACATGTATGAACGCACCGGGATGCCTTATACGTTTGGTATGCTTTTTCATGGTCTTCCTGGAACTGGCAAGACTTCGACTATAAAAGCAATTGCTAAATATACAGGGCGCCACATTATACAGATCCCGCTGGGTTCGATAGATACCATGGATGAGCTCAAGGCGATCTTTTTGGATCCCATGGTGGGGTGTTACACAATCCCGACTTCTAAACGGCTGTATGTTTTTGAAGAGGTGGATTGTGGCAAGTGGAAGAGCATCCTGCAAAACAGGGCATCAAGTGGCGATTCCATCTTGGCATCACGTGAACAAGAAAACATGGCGACTGAAATCATGGCAAATGCGATTGTGGATGCACTGCAAACATCCGAGAAAAAGACAGGTGGCAACAAGAAGAAAGTTGCGGTGCCCATTACTCTTGGCGACTTTCTCGAGCTGCTCGATGGCATCATAGAAATGCCTGGCCGCATGTTCATCATGACTACTAATCGATTTAGCGAGATAGACCCGGCAATAATCAGACCCGGCCGTGTGGACATGGTCATCGAGTTTGGAAAAATGAAACGTGCCGACATTATAACCATGTACAGGTTGTGGTTCGAGGATGACATTTTAAAGTGCTTACAACCCCACATTCTAGATGATCACTTTACCCAGGCCGAGATTGGGAACCTGTTTAGTCGTCATGGTAAAGCGTCGGCTCCTCGGCTTTGTACAACGGACCGTTGAGGAGGACTGCCATTGTGTGCTTCTCGGTGCGTCGGATATTATGGAGCACCTCGCCTGTGTGATCTTGCCACTTTTTAGAGGCGTGTACTTGAACATATACATCGACTTTTTCCAAGAGTTTTTCAATCGAGTTGAAATAATAGATGAGTTTCATATAGTCGGTGGAAGTGATGTGCTCGCCAATGTCAAAGTCTATCTCGGTCTGATAGTTGTACAAGTCCCATGCACTTGTGGCAAAGTAGACTTGAGTGAGCGTGAGTTGGTCACTCTTTTTTAAGCTAAAGGTCTCGTTCTCGTGGACATTTTCCACCTGGTCAAAGAGCAGGCCCTCGAGGCAAGAACGAAGGACTTCGTAGCGGGCAAAGCGGCGTATAGTGCGGACCACTTTGCGCAAGATCTTGTCATGAAGTAGACGGCGGCGGCGGCGCTTGCGGTTGTAAATGCCCTCGACAATGGCATCACCCTGTTTCCATATAGATTTTATTTGAGAGCTGAATTGTAAATGCTGGAATAGGACCTCTTCTGACACGTTTGTGTTGATAATATCGATTTCCATTACATTAATAGCATAAAATTCCGCTTTATCTCCTTTTCTATACTGCGAACGTAATATTTTTATTTTATTAATCCAAATTGTCAGAATCAGTGCACTCTTCATACAGCATGCTCGAACGCACGGTGGAAGGGCTTGTACTGGGCGGGCAAAAGTAATACAGGTCCCACACTTGCTCTTGGCTTTTCACACTGCAATATGTATTCATGAGAACCACCAAGTCCATTCTGAGAATCTCACTCTGGTGTTTGGCCACAGTCAACCAGTGACTTTCTAATTCACATTCAAAATGAGTGGCAATATGCGGCGAAATTGTAGGATTGTCACACGCTATAATCATATTTTGGGGCTGACTTTTAAAAAAGTGTGTGAGAATTGGGCGGGATGGTTTGTTTGCCACGTACATACACCTCGTAAAATCTAAAATGAAACACTTAGACTTCACGTGCGTATTCTCTTTTAGCCGTAAAGGCATGCGGTTGACAAGTCAACCTTAGTACGTC
>Ga0214247_1000432_pt1 | contig 26892 bp, 29 predicted proteins | sample TroBogypolimnion_18_FD_153085 | JGI IMG/M metagenome (GOLD analysis project Ga0214247, IMG submission 153085) | Freshwater microbial communities from Trout Bog Lake, WI - 03JUN2009 hypolimnion | ecosystem: Environmental > Aquatic > Freshwater > Lake > Hypolimnion/Profundal zone ... | reverse complement strand
TCCGCCGCCAAGGATTACGAGATCAAATTCGTTCACACTTCACCTTTTCTTGAGGATTCAGGGGAGCAGCACAGGGGGCTAATCCTGCCACGAGTTGAGAGCGCCTTCATCGAAACCTAATTCTGTGATGCTGCTAACTCGGCGAGGGCAACTAAGGAGCGAACGGTGACGCCCGTGCCCCCGACAGGGGTATAGCCATGCGCCTGATGCGTAAGGGCAGGTCCAGCGATATCCAGGTGGAGCCAAGGAAGGCCTTCTGGGACAAATTCCTTGAGAAATAGCCCAGCTACCAACATTCCGCCGTTCCTATTGGCGGGATTTGCGTTGATCATGTCGGCAGATGCCGACTGGAGCACTTCTTTGAGATCTTCTGGCAGTGGCATAGGCCAGAAGGACTCGCCAGAGATGCCAGTGGCTTCGAGAAATAGAGTCCGAAAGGCCTCATTGTTGGTCATGACGGCAGATGTGCGAGTGCCAAGAGCGACTACTTGAGCCCCTGTCAGCGTTGCAACATCGACCAACCCATCGAGCCCACCGTTGCGCTCACCATCTTGCACCGCGCGAACCAGACCATCAGCCAAAACTAGGCGACCTTCGGCATCGGGGTTGAGAACTTCTACAGTCTTGCCGCCAAGGATTGTGATGATGTCACTTGGTCGGGTGGCCTCGCCGCTAATCATATTTTCGGCGAGACAGGCGTAGGCCTCAATTGTCACCGGCAATTTAAGAGTTGCGATAGCAAAGGTGGCAGCGATAACTGCCGCTGCGCCACTCATATCCGATTTCATATCGTCCATTCCAGCAGCAGGCTTTAGCGCATAGCCTCCAGAGTCGAAGGTGATTCCTTTGCCAACAAAGGCGAGACGCCTCTTGGATTTAGCTGGGGTGTAGGTGATATGAAGCAGGCGTGGAGGATTAACAGAACCCCGTCCCACCGAGGTGATACCGCCGTAACCCTTCGCCTTGAGCTGCACCTCATTGAGAATTTCGACTTTGATACCCAGGGTCAAGGCGATCTTCTTCATCTGCGCGGTAAATGTAATTGGCGTTAGATGGGATGGCGGGGTGTTGATTAAATCACGAGTGATTCCAACGTACTGGCCCAGTACTTCTGCACGCTTGAGAGCGCTCTTAATCAGAGCGCTGTTACCGAGAGAAGAGATGACGGTCGCTGACTTAAGCGGAGATTTCTGCTCTGCCTTAGAGGAACTGCGGAACTCGTTAAATTCATAGGCCCCGAGGGCAATGCCTTCTGCTACAGCTGAAAGCTCTTCCACATTGGTGATGGGAAGAGCGAAATCCGCATGACTATGGCCGTTGAGCGCACGTGTTGCAGCACCAGCAGCACGACGCAAGGTCTCGTGTGAATAGCTCACTGCCGTAGTTCCAAAACCGGTGAAGAGAATGAGGCGGGGCGTAGAAAATGAGACTTTGGTTACTTCATCAACTTTTCCTGTTGCGCTAAGATCGTCGAGTATTGCCAGCAATCTCTTCGTCTCATGCGCCAGGGCCGGGATATGCTCAATATTTGGGTGAATTGTCAGTTTCCCAGCCTTAGCGGTGAGGCCTAAAACAAGTACATCACTGGAAGTCTGCGAGCCGGTTTTCAACGTTGCCATCTCATAATCCTCTCACTTATTCGCGGTAATTGAGAAGTCGGATCAACCGCAAGGGGGCGGAGTTGAGATAAGTTAGCGAAATGGAATCTCCACTATTTGATTGGCATTCTCAGGTTGGTGCAAAGCTCGCTGATTTTGGCGGTTGGCAGATGCCGATCGAATACCCCAAGGCGATAGGCACGCTTACGGCTGGCGGGGTCATTGCAGAACATACAGCTGTCCGAGAAGTTGTGGGAATCTTCGATGTCTCGCATCTGGGGAAGATCGAAGTTTCTGGCATTGGTGCCCTCATGTTTCTCAATCGAATCTTCACCAATGACTTAGATCGAATCGGTCACGGTAGCGCTCAGTACAACCTGCTCTGTGATTCGAATGGTGGCGTGATCGATGATCTGATTATTTATCGTTACAGCGATGAGAAGTTTCTCCTGATCCCGAATGCCGCTAACTGCGCTGCGGTATTTGCAGTTTTGGAGTCAGCCAATGATCTGGGCCTAACTATTAAAAATGCCCATCATAATTTTGGGGTCCTCGCGGTTCAAGGCCCAAAGAGCGATGAACTGCTTGCGATTTTAGGAATCTCGGTAGAGCTGGATTACATGGCTTTCACGGAAGTGACAATGCCTGGACACGAAATTCTTGGACGAGTCATCCTCTGTCGCACGGGATATACCGGCGAATTTGGTTATGAATTACTCCCTACATGGGATGGGGCACTTGCCTTGTGGGAGTTGCTCGTAAAAGCCGTAGAGGAGATTGGTGGACGGATCTGCGGACTTGGTTCACGCGATACCTTGCGCACCGAGATGGGCTATCCATTGCACGGACATGAACTCTCTCTTGAAATTACTCCATTGCAAGCAAATGCCGGCTGGGCAGTCGCCTTGGCTAAACCTGAATTCCACGGAAAATCAGCCCTCGAGGCCGAAAAAGCTAACGGCCTTCCCAGAATTATGCGCGGATTATTAGCGCAAGATCGTGGTATCCCACGCGGTGGAATGAACGTCCTCGATGCAACAGGCGCTGTTGTTGGGATCGTGACCAGCGGAACTTTCTCGCCGACGATCAAGACTGGTATCGGGCTGGCTCTCATTAGCCCGAGCATCGCTATTGGTACTGAGTTGACTATCGATATTCGTGGTCGAACCAGTGCGGTCAAAGTTGTGAAGCCACCTTTCGTGGAGTCACACGTTCGTTAAAGGAACTTCTCTTTACTCGCCACAATTACCGGACGACCGCTATCCAGGGTATAAACATCGATTCTATTGTCGAAGGCGCGCTTAAGTTCTGGGGAATGAATCACGTCCTGCGAAGTTCCAGAGAGAAGTACCTTGCCCTCTTTCATGACAACGATCCGCTCGGCAAACATAGCGGCAAGGGTGATGTCATGCATCGTCGAAATGATTGTGACTCCCGCTTCTTTAAGCATCTCAATATTGTTAAGAACAGATATTTGATGATGGAGATCAAGAGCGCTGGTTGGTTCATCGAGCAAGATTAATTCGGGTTCTTGGACTAATGCTCGGGCAATGAGCGCGCGCTGCATCTCTCCACCGGAGAGTTGGGAGACTAGATTGCCTTGCATCCCGAAGAGGTGAGTCTGTGTTAGGACTTTATGAACGAAGGATCTGCTGGCGAGCGATTCATTTCCCCAGCCGTCACGTTTTGATCGTCCTAGCATTACATATTCCGCCACGGTCATGCCCTGGGGGATTTGTGGATGCTGTGGAACGAAGGCCACGTTGCGCTTATGACTCTTAAATACTTCTACGCCGTTATCTTGAATGCTGCCTGAGTAAGGCGCCATTCCGAGAAGCGCCTTGAGGAATGTTGTCTTACCCGCACCGTTTGGACCTACTAAGCAAGTCCATCGCTTGCTCTCAATTTCAAGAGAGATGTCATTAAGGACAACCTTCTCGCCATAACGAACTGTTAAGTCTGTGACGATGATGCTCATTGTGTGACCTTCCTGCGATTGCGAAGTACAACTAAGAAGAAGGGCGCACCAACAAATGCAGTGATAACGCCAATGGGAAGTTCAGCGGGGGAGAGCAATGTTCGCGCTCCAAGATCTGCCAGCACCAAGAAGGCAGCACCGGCCATTGCGATCGTTACAAGTGAACGATTGGTAACGCGATGCGTGAGGCCGCGAACCAGATGGGGGACCACGATTCCTACGAAACCTATGAGGCCCGAAGCAGATACCGCGGTAGCGGTAGCCAGGGTTGCTGCAGCTACGGCGATTATGCGCAGACGTTTTGGGTTAATTCCCAGAGAGTATGCCTCTTCGTCGCTGAGCATCAATCCATCAAGTTGTTTAGCAACGCTAAAGAGAATGACGAGCGCGATGGCGATATAGAGAGATGACCAAGCAACAACGCTCCAACTGGCACTGGTTAGATCACCAAGGATCCATGAATACACCGGACGCAGGGCGGCGCTATGTCGTTGCTGCAAATATGTTTGTATAGCTGTGGCGAAGGATCCCACCGCTATTCCAGATAGTAAGAGTGAATTTGGATCGGCGAAGAACTTTCCAGAGATGATGAACGAGGTGAAGACTGCCAGAACTCCGCCAATAAAAGCGAAGATGGGAAGCGCTCCATATAGGTTGTGATTGGTGCTGGTAAGAGCGATAGTTGCACCTAGTCCAGCTCCGCTCGCAGCGCCTAACAAGTATGGATCAGCAAGCGGATTGTGGAAGACGGTCTGGTATACGGCGCCACTCGTGGCCAGAGCCGAACCGACAAGAATTCCCAGAACGACTCTGGGCAGCCGTAATTCCATAATTACTGTGCGATCTTGACCGGTGCTTCCTCCCGGTAGATCAAAGAGGGTTTTGAAGACTTTGAAGAAATTAATTGAAATCGGCCCAAAGCTCACTGCGGCAATTGCGACCGCAAGCAAAATGAGCGCAGAGAACACGGTGATTCGCCAGTTCCATATTTTGGCGATTGCTCCCAGTTCCGTGTTCATCAAGAGTCCCTAGTTGATCTTTGACGTGGTCTGTCCGATGAAGCGATAGATCTCCACCAGTCGTGGTCCCCAACGATCAGGAATATCAAGGGGCAGAACAATTACATGCTTGTTCTTGACTGCAGAGATAGATGACCATCCTGGACGAGCCGTGACGGTTGCTGCCGATTCTCCGTAAGGGCCATCATCTAGGAAGATGATTTTTGGGTTTGCCTTGATAACCGCTTCTGCACTCAGTTGCGGGTAACCACCACCATGAGCCGCATCTGCGATATTTGAGAAATTGAAATCCGAATAGATCTGGCCTATGAAGGTGGAGGAATCCGCTGAATAAAGCGTGTTGTCGAGTTCATGGTAGATAGCAATCGAATTCTTCTTGCGAAACTTCTCGATAATCCCAGCAATTTGAGTTTTCATTGTGGCTACAAGCGCTTTAGCGCGTGATGGATGTCCAGTCACTTTTCCTAGGTTCAAAAATTCTGCGTAAGCATCACTGATGTTATTTGGTGTTATTTCCAGGAAGACGTTGATCTTTAACTTCTGAAGATCGACCTTAATTGTGGCTGCATTGGTGGCCGTGGACTGAAGAATGACGAGATCGGGGTGATATGCAGCGATCGCTTCTACATTCGGCGTGAAGGAAGAGAGTTTTGTAAAAGGTGCGATTGTCGGGTAGTCAGAGTTGTCATCGACTGCGACGACCTGAGGACCAGCTCCAATTCCGTACAGAATCTCAGTGGCACTTGGAGATAGAGAGATGATTCGAGAGGGGTTGCTTGAAGCGGCTTGAGCGCTTGTGCCAGTCAGTGACCCTGTCGCAAAAAGTAGTGTGGTGCAGGCTAAGCCAATCAATCTGCTATTTCGGTACATAAAAAAACTCCCTCAAAGCTTGAGGGAGGAATAATTCGGACTTTTGGATGCACTCTAGGAGTTCATCTAAAGGCCCGACCTTCCTCCGAGGTCGGATACTTCGATATCCAAGAGAGGCGACCTGACTCAGAAATCTTACGATTTCAACACAGTTGCGGGACAGCGTCGGATTCTCACCGACTTCGCTCTCATTAATACCACTAGATCCGCGAGGCTCTAGTGGTCGAAAGTTAGCACTACCCAGTATGAACCCCCAACCCCTTGGGGAAGACACGCTCAAGAGGGTACTGTTTCTCCATGGAATATCGTCGCCTTGGCTCATCAGGAATGTATGTCTCAGAAATTGCTTATGGCAATTGGATCACCCACGGTAGTCAAGTGGAAGAGGATGCGGCCATCAAATGTGTTAAAGCCGCTCTCAACGAGGGAATCACTACCTTTGATACCGCTGACGTATATGCGGGAACTCGCGCCGAAGCGGTACTTGGAAAGGCTCTTAAGGGAGTCAAACGTGAATCCTACGAACTTTTTACCAAGGTGTATTGGCCCACAGGCACTGGAAAGAATGATCGCGGTTTATCGCGAAAGCACATTATGGAATCAGTCCACGCCTCCTTGAAGCGTTTGAATACCGACCACATCGATCTCTATCAAATGCATCGGTTCGATGTTGAATCTCCGTTAGAAGAGTCACTACGGGCATTTGAAGACTTAGTGCGACAAGGCAAGGTCAACTACATTGGCTTCTCAGAGTGGAATGCAGCGCAGATCAAAGCTGCACTGCAGATTCAAAAGGAGAATGGTTGGACTCGCTTCGTTTCTAGCCAGCCCCAATATTCCATGCTTTGGCGGGTCATTGAAAAGGAAGTTGTTCCGCTCTCGCAGCAAGAGGGGATTGGCCAAATAGTCTGGTCGCCAATCGCACAGGGAGTCTTGACCGGTAAATATTTGCCAGGCAAGAAGCCACCCGCCGGATCTCGTGCCACCGATAAGAAATCTGGAGCAGAATTTATATCGCAGTGGATGACAGATAGCGTCTTGACGGCTGTTCAAGATTTAAAGCCAATCGCCGAAGGTCTTGGACTGTCGATGTCGCAGCTCGCTCTGGCTTGGGCGCTACAAAATCAAAATGTATCTGCAGTCATTATGGGGGCGACAAAGCCCCTGCAGGTGAAAGAGAATGTTAAAGCCGCAGGCGTAAAACTTGAACCTAGCGTTATGGCTGCCATTGACATCGTTCTAGGAGGGCTTCCAGAACGCGATCCAGCAAAGAACGAAAGCCCAAACCCGAGGGCTTAGGCTTTCGAAAAGAGGACGGGTAAAACTAAATTAAATCGCCGCGCTTCACTTGAGGTGCGGGTGCGCGCATGCGGCGCATCTGAGTGGAGCGCAACCAACCGTACATTCCTAATCCCTTTGTCGATTCACCAGGGAATTTAGCAGCAACAGCTTTGCGGATGCGCCGAGTCATAAAGACTCCAGAGAGTACCGTGTACAACATTGCAACATACATGAAGAGTATCGCGATAAGCGAGATGAACTTATTGTGGACGACGCTGAGCACTAGGACTATCGCAACAGCGGGGAGGAAGTACTCGCCAACGTTGCGTCGAGAGTCGATGTAGTTTCGCACGTAGCGACGGACTGGACCTTTGTCGCGAGCTGGAAGAGCGTTCTCTTCTCCGCGCATGTAAGCCGCGCGGGCGGCAAGACGCTTTGACTTTAGTTCGTTGCGATCACGAGCCTTCGTCGCCTTCGTTGCTGGTGAGGTAATTGCATTTACCTTGTTGAGCGCTTCTGCATCCTTGCGCTTTGGAGTCGGTGTGTCTTTGGCCATGTGGTTACGGTAGGGCCAGCATTCGCTCCAGCGCAACTCGTGCAAAGTGGGCCGTTTTCTCTGCGACGGAGATCTGGTTGAGAATCCGCCCCGCCGCGAGGTTCTCCATAGCCCAGACCAGGTGTGGGAGGTCGATTCGATTCATTGTGGAGCAATAGCAGATGGTTTTGTCGAGAAAGACGATCTCTTTATCTGGATTGGTGCGTGCCAGCCTTTGCACCAGATTGAGCTCGGTGCCAATTGCCCACTTTGATCCTGCTGGAGAGGAGGTAACTGTCTTAATGATCATCTCGGTACTTCCTACAACATCTGCCGCCATAACTACATCGTTCTGGCACTCGGGGTGGACGAGCACCTGCACTCCAGGCACACGGGCACGAACATCCTCGACATTTTGCCGACTGAAGCGCCCGTGAACCGAGCAATGCCCGCGCCAGAGAATTACCTTTGCAGCCAAGAGTTCTTGATCGGTAAGCCCGCCCTGAGGCTTCCAAGGATTCCAGATCACACAATCACTTGCTTGAAGCCCTAGGTGCATGATGGCGGTGTTCCGACCCAGATGTTGATCGGGCAGAAAGAAGATCTTCTCACCGCGCTCAAAGGCCCAGCTCATTGCTCGCTGCGCGTTAGATGAGGTACAGACCGCGCCACCATTTAAACCAGTGAAACTCTTAATAGCGGCCGTGGAGTTCATGTATGTGATGGGGATCGTTCTAGCCGCGATGCCCACCTTCTGGAAATGTGCCCAAGCGGCTTCAACTTGTTCTGCCCCGGCCATATCGGCCATGGAACACCCAGCAGCTAGATCAGGCAGTATGACCTTCTGATGTGAGGATGTGAGGATGTCCGCCGATTCAGCCATGAAATGGACGCCGCAAAAGATTATTAACTCTGCATCCGGGTTACTCGCTGCCGATTGCGCCAATTTGAATGAGTCACCCGTAATATCTGCAAAGTCGATGACTTCATCGCGCTGGTAGTGATGCCCCAAGATCATGGCCCGCTCACCAAGAGCGGCCCGAGCCCGATGCGCTCTTTCTACCAGCGCCGGTTCGCTTACCGCTGGCAGTTCTCCCTCGCAGGAAACCCCACGTTCGCTCAGCGGGTCGCTATTTCGTCCCAGTATCAGCAAGTCTGCCAAGGTTCCAAAGGCCATAGGTTGATTTTAGAGGTATTATTTCCTGCATGAGTACTGAAACCGCCCAAGAAGTCACCATTCAAACAGCAACCGGCATCGCCTTAACGGATGTGGCCGCAGTGAAAGTTGCTGCACTCCTTACCCAAGAAGGTCGCGATGATCTCGCGCTACGTGTTGCCGTTCAACCTGGTGGCTGCTCCGGACTGCGTTATCAGTTGTATTTCGATGATCGCGCTTTAGAGGGCGACACCATCTCTACCTTCGGTGCAGTCAAGGTTGTTACCGACAAGATGAGTACCCCTTATTTGATGGGCGCCTCAATCGACTTTGTGGACACTATCGAGAAGCAAGGCTTCACGATCGATAACCCCAACGCCCAAGGCTCATGCGCCTGCGGCGATTCCTTTAACTAACCCTTAAAGGCCACGATGAAAGTTGCCGTCGCTGGCTCGGTTGGTCGCGACCATTTGATGACCTTTCCTGGGAAATTCACCGATTCACTCGTCGAAGGTTCTCTGGCAAAGGTATCGCTCTCGTTTCTTGTAGATAATCTCGATATCCATCGGGGTGGGTGCGCTGCAAATATAGCCTTTGGAATGGGCGCACTTGGTCTCAATCCATTACTGGTTGCAGCTGTTGGTAAGGATTGGGCAGATTACAACGATTGGCTTCTTCGCCACGGTGTGAACACCGAACATGTGCGGATTTCTAAAGAGCTTTACACCGCTACTTTCATGGTTACAACAGATGAAGAGCTCAACCAAATTGCCTCCTTCTTTCCCGGAGCGATGTCAGAGGCACGAGAGCTCGATATCGAGGCCATTGCACTTCATGAGGGAGGAATCGATCTCTTTCTCATCGGTCCAGATGATCCAGAGGCGATGATTCGCCATTCCCATAGCGCTCGCCGTTTAGGAATTCCCATGGCTGCCGATCCTTCACAGCAGTTGGCGCGCATGAATGGTGAAGAGGTCAAGCAATTGGTCACCGGGGCAAAGTACTTATTTCTCAATGAATATGAGTTGGCGCTCATGCTGCAAAAGACCGGCTGGTCTGATGCCGAACTCTTCGATCAAGTAGAAATTCGCGTCGTCACTCTTGGGGCAAAAGGAGCTCGCATCGACGAGCACGGCAAAGAGAGTATTACCGTAGGAGCTCCAGCTGAGAAGGCGAAGATTGATCCCACGGGAGTGGGCGATTCTTTCAGATCAGGGTTTTTAGCTGGACTTTCGTGGGGACTAAGCCATGAACGTTGCGCACAATTGGGGTCGATGGTGGCCACATTCTGCTTAGAAACAAAGGGAACCCAGGAGTATCTCTTTGATCGCGAGCAATTTATGGAACGCTTCCGTGAAGCATACGGAGATGCACCTGCGGGCGAAGTAGCTGCCCACATTAATCCCAGGATGGGTTTATAAGCGCTTCACTAAGTATTTGTTGGTTTCCAAGATCGAGTACTGATGGTTGGTCATGCGTGACCAGGCAATCAAATCGGGAAGAGTTGCAGGGTCATCGCTCAAGAGGATCACTTCTGGATTGATTTTAAGCGCCTGCGCCAATTTGATAATAGGAATTGGACAACGCATCCCCAAGCAGTTGAGTTCCACTTAATTTCTAAAATCTTCTACGATAATTCGAAGTCTCCTAAGAAAAGCTTCAACGCTTTCTAACGTTGTTTGATTGTGTAGCGTCATGCGCACATTTCCATGGGTGAGAAGGCCCATCGCCGCAAGGACGTGGCTGGGCTCCAAATTGGCCGAGCTGCAAGCAGACCCCGAGTCAACCGAGATTCCGTGGCGATCTAATTCATTGACCAATCGTTGCGCATCTAGGTAGAGCAGTGAGAACGAGAGTAGATGCGGCACGGTCGTTGAAGGACTTCCGGCGATATCAACATCCCCAATTTCTGTAGTTAAGAATTCGCGGATTCTGGTGTTGTATAAAAGTAGGTCGGCACGCTTTTCCAAGTAGTCGCGAGTATGGGCTTCAAGGGCGAGAGCGCTAGCCATGACCAGCGGAATGGATATTTCGGAGCTGGAAATTCTGTGATCAATATGGGGGAGCGGGTTACGCCAGTTCGCTCTGTCGGCGATCGCAAATATCCCAACTCCCGCTGGCCCCTCCCAGGCCCGTGAATTCCATATCGCGGTACTCCAATTTTCAGGAAGCGCGATCTGCGCGCCAGAAGCAGTCGCGTCCACAAAGAGTCGGCCGGTGAATTCCTGGGGTGGGGCGGCGATGATTCCGGTCTCACCATTTACCGTCTGCCAGGATAAGAGATCGATTGGGCGCCCCTGGGGGTATGCAATGGATCCATCGAGGGCTACCGGGAGCCGCTCGCTCTCGTTCATCTGGGCTACGGAATGGGCCATGGAATGGGCCATGGCATCGGCTATGGCAAAAATTTCCGAGCGATCGATAGCCGAATAGTAGAAGCGAGAACCTTCGCCCAGGGATCCCGAGGCTCCTAAGTGGAAGCCCAGCGCTGGATCTGAGAGGAGATGAAGCTGATCGGCGCGGACCCCCAGATGGGCGGCGAAGATCTCCTTCGCCTCGTTGAGCAAAATAGCAGCCTGCCGGGATTCGCCGTGAATTTTAGAGGGATCTGCCCAACCCCGATCGAAGGCATCGGCTATGAAGGCCCGAGCCGCAGGGTGGAGCGGTGCTTCGCGCTGAAAATGGCTTGTGATTGAACCCACCCTGAGAACGGTACCCGCCGTGGACACGCTTAGCGAGCGAGATGGTTATCCTTCTCCCTATGCGTCGTACCCGCCGAATTATCGGACTTTTAGCCCTTTCGACAAGCACACTGCTGCTGACTTCGTGCTCCAATCAGAACATCTCCGGACTTGGTTTTCCCAAGGGGGCATCGAGCGTAAATGACACGACCGGTCCACTCTGGTACTGGGCCTGGTATGCGGCCGCAGTTGTTGGAGTCATAACTCTGATCTTGATCTTCTGGCCTATTGTCTTTCACCGCAAGAAGAGCGAAGAGTTTCCCAAGCAGACGCGTTACAACATACCTGTCGAAGTTGCCTACACCCTTATTCCATTTCTCATTGTTGCGGTGATGTTCGGTTACACCGCCCGCGACGAGTCACGCATCACCAAGGTAGATACACCAGCAAGCGCGCCACACAATATCCACGTCAATGCAATGCAGTGGTCGTGGCAGTTCACTTATAACGATGCTCCGAGTGCGCCGACTATTACCGGCACCCCGTCGCAACGTCCAGAACTTGTGCTCCCATTGGGAGAGAAGGTGCTCTTCACGATTACCTCGAGCGATGTTGATCATGGTTTCTGGATTCCTGCATACATGATTCAGATTCAGGCGCTACCGCATGTTGCAAACCACCTGGAGTTCGCTGCTGAGAAGCTAGGAACTTTCCCTGGGCGTTGCAACATCCTCTGTGGTCGAGCTCATTCACAGATGCTTTTTAGTGTAAAAGTCGTTACCCCAGCTCAGTACACCGCTTACATCAACTCGCTTAAGGTGGCATAACGATGACAACTTTTGTAGAACCAACTACTCAGTCTTCCAGCTATGGAGCCGTAGAGCCCAAGGCGAAATCCAAGGGTGGCCTCTTCGTAAAGTGGATTACCTCAACCGATCACAAGACGATCGGGTACATGTATCTCATCACCGCATTCGCCTGGTTCATCATCGCCGGAATTCTGGCGCTTGTTCTCCGTGCAGAGTTGGCACGCCCTGGTCTGCAATTTTTGAGCACCGAGCAGTACAACCAGATTTTTACTATGCATGGAACAGTTATGTTGTTGATGTTCGCAACCCCACTCTTTGTTGGCTTCGCAAACGTCATTATGCCTTTGCAAATTGGAGCGGCCGACGTGGCTTTCCCGCGCCTCAATATGCTTTCATATTGGCTCTACCTCTTCGGTGGCCTTATGGCATTCGGTGGATTCTTAAGCCCTGGGGGAGCGGCATCCTTCGGATGGACTGCTTACGCCCCACTAGCTAACAGTCAGTACTCGCCAGGAATTGGTGGAGATCTATGGGTGATCGGCCTAGCCATTACTGGTCTTGGCACGATTATGGGTGGCGTTAACTTCATTACAACCATTTTCACGATGCGTGCACCAGGAATGACCATGTTCCGCATGTCGATCTTTACCTGGAACATTCTGCTTACCTCAATTTTGGTGCTGTTGGCTTTCCCACCGCTAGCAGCGGCCTTCCTTGGCTTGGAAAGTGATCGACTCTTTGGATCGCATATCTTCGACTCGGCAAATGGCGGGGCGATGCTGTGGCAACATTTATTCTGGTTCTTCGGCCATCCAGAGGTTTACATTCTTGCGCTTCCATTCTTTGGAATTGCTTCAGAGATTCTTCCTGTATTTAGTCGTAAGCCGATCTTTGGCTACAAGGGTTTGATTGCAGCGACAATTGGCATTGCAGCCCTTTCGGTTTCAGTATGGGCTCACCATTTGTATGCAACAGGGCAAGTTCTCTTACCCTTCTTCTCCTTTATGACCTTCCTGATCGGTGTACCGACAGGAGTGAAGTTCTTTAACTGGATTGGAACGATGTGGGGCGGTTCGCTCACATTCGAAACTCCTATGCTCTTTATTATGGGATTTCTCGTAACCTTCCTCTTCGGGGGTATTACGGGAATTATCTTGGCCAGCCCGCCTTTAGATTTTTCGGTTTCGGCTTCATACTTCGTAGTCGCACATTTCCATTACGTGCTCTTTGGAACCGTGGTCTTTGCGATGTTCGGTGGTTTCTATTTCTGGTGGCCGAAGATGACCGGACGCATGCTCAACGAGCGTCTAGGAAAGATTCACTTCTGGACCTTGTTCTTCGGTTTCCATCTCACCTTCCTGGTGCAGCACTGGCTGGGAATCAAGGGAATGCCACGACGCTACGCTGATTATTTAGCTACCGATGGCTTCACGACCTTAAATACGATTTCGACGATCGGCTCGTTCCTGCTCGCGCTCTCTATGGTGCCGTACGTAGTTAACGTCTGGATAACCCGGAAATCTCCTAAGGTGACCGTTGATGATCCTTGGGGCTATGGAGCTTCGTTGGAGTGGGCGACTTCCTGTCCGCCTCCACGCCACAACTTCACTTCGATTCCACGGATTAGATCTGAGCGCCCCGCTTTCGATCTGCATTATCCGCATATGGCACACACGGATGGCGGTCACTAAATGAAGGCTGGATACAAGCTCTTCGGTTTCCTCGCAATTTTTTATGCCATCGTTGACATCATCTATTGGCAGGTAGGCGGCGAACCTCTTGGCGTAACTGCCATTGGCCTCAGCGGCGCGCTAGCGTTGACTATTGGCTTCTATTTCTGGACTAATGACAAGCGGATGGGCCAGCTGCCATCTGATAATGATGACGGTGAGATCGCTGATCTGGCTGGCGAACTCGGCTTCTTCTCTCCGCACTCCTGGTGGCCGCTACCGCTCGCGCTTTCAGCGTGTGCCATGGGCTTGGGACTCGTTATTGGTTGGTGGTTGACTGTGATTGCACTGGGTTCACTGATCGTCAGCATCATCGGATTTACCACAGAATACGAGAAGCCAGACCTTACTTCACAGCACTAGTTACAAACTCTTGGTTATCGCTGCTCTTTATGGCTGAAGCGATGAAGGCGAGATAGGCCATGGGTGCAACTGCAACCAAGGCTAGGAAAGTTACGACGATTACATTTGACATCTCTGCTCCCTCAAGGCGAACCGGATCATTCGGTTTGGCTTTAATGGGATAAGAATTAAGGATGTGCCTGTGGCGAAACTGTCATTCGCCTCGATTATTCCCGTGGCTTTACTGAATTAACTCTGAGAGCCTTTAGGCCTCAGAGTTAGTGGTGGCCATCCCCAAGTTCTTTCAGGTCAGTCAGGGTAGGTGCAGGGATTTGAGTAGCATGGGCGCGGTTCATACGGGCCCGTAACTTGCCTTTAAGGCCGACCATTGCCGCTGCTGGAAGTGGTGCTGCTAGCGCCTCTGGGCGTTGATGTTGTGTCAATGTCCATTTCTTAGCGTCAGACAGTGGCTCATGAACTTCAATCATCTCGCCGTTAGGCATCATGACCAAGCGCCCGGTCTCGCGACCATGGAGTACCAGATCGCGATCGCTGCGTTGCAGCGATAGACAGACTCGCTTTGTAGCAACGAAAGCGATTGGTGGGATAACAAAGAGCCCGATGCGGGTAAACCACATAATTCCATTGATAGTGAGATGGAAATGGGTTGCGATGATGTCGTTTCCACCGTTGATGAGTGTGATCAAGATAAAGACGATCGATGTGACGCCAAGCGCGGTGCGGTTTGGTGCATTGCGTGGACGATCCAAGAGGTGGTGTTCGCGCTTATCACCGGTAAACCAGGATTCAATAAATGGATAGAGAGCCATTCCAGTAAAGAGAATTCCAGGAAGTATCAATCCAGGGATCAAGATGTTCCAAGAGATTGTGTGGCCGAAGGCATGTGTCTCAAGAGGGGGAGCGGCGCGGACTAAGCCATCGAGCCATCCCATGTACCAGTCTGGTTGTGAACCAGCAGAAATCTGTCCAGGTGTATATGGACCGACAAGCCAGATGGGGTTAATCGAGGCAACGGCGCCAAGAAATGCCGTCACGCCAAAGACTACGAAGAAGAATCCGCCAGCTTTTGCCATGTATACGGGAAGCAGTGGATAACCAACGACGTTCTTCTCGGTACGACCTGGGCCGGGATATTGAGTGTGCTTCTGATACCAGACCAACATCAAGTGGATGGTGATGAGGGCCAAGAAGAGGCCAGGCAAGAGAAGTACGTGGACGATAAAGATACGCGGAATGAATGCTGTTCCTGGGAATGCTCCACCGAATGCAAAGAAGGAGAGATACGAACCGACTACGGGAATCGCCTGCAAGATAGCTTCGGCGATACGGATACCTGTTCCAGAGAGTAGATCATCTGGAAGTGAGTAGCCCAAGAATCCTTCAACAATTCCGAAGGTGAGAAGTCCTACGCCGATTAACCAGTTGAATTCGCGTGGCTTACGGAAAGCTCCGGTGAAGAAGACGCGGAAGAGGTGGGCCACGATGGCAGACATAAAGATAAGCGCAGACCAGTGATGGATCTGGCGCATCAACAAACCACCGCGCACATCAAAGGAGAGGCGCAGAGTTGAATCGTATGCGGCTGACATATGAACACCAGAGAGCGGCATATATGAACCGTTATAAATTACCTCGCGCTGCGAAGGATCGAACCAGAAGGTGAGGAAGGTTCCGGTCAGTAGCAAGATGATGAAGGAGTAAAGGGCGATTTCGCCCAACATGAATGACCAGTGGTCAGGGAAGACCTTGGTGAGGTTCTTCTTCAGCCATTTGGCAGCGCCGGTACGTTCATCGACGTAGTTGGCAGCCGCTCCTGCAGCTTTTTGACTCGGCTTCATTATTTATCACCCATGTTAGTTAGTAGTGAGTTATCCATTAGATGAGTTCCGTTCCCAGAAGCTGGGGCCGACTGGAACGGTAAATGGTTGCACCGCAACCAGATATCCATCAGCATTAACAGTGATTGCTAATTGAGGAAGTGGGCGGGCAGCTGGTCCGAAGATCACCTTTGCGCCGCGAGTCACGTCGAAGGTTGACTGGTGGCAAGGGCAGAGCAAGTGATGAGTCTGTTGTTCGTACAAAGCCACAGCGCAACCCATATGGGTGCAAATCTTCGAGAAGGCAATGATTCCTTGGTAGGTCCATGAGAGACGCTGCGCATCAAGATTGAAATCTTCAGGCCGCAAGCGGATCAGAAGGACTGCATCTTTCCCTGTGTTCTCCAAGGTTCGTTCGGTACCGGCGGGAAGCTCAGGGAGTACCTGAGCGACTGCACCAACTTCTAGATCTGAAGCCTTAATAGGCGTGCCAGCCGGATCAAGGAGGAGTCTGGTTCCAGCGCTCCAATCAGTTGTAGTGAAGAACTTCTTAGGGAGCGGTCCAGTATCGCGCAGTAGGAGAAGAGGAGAGAGGCCGACTAGTCCTAGTGAAAGTCCGAGAGTGCGCTTGATCAGGCTTCGACGACCCAGGCCAGCGGTCTCGGCGCGTTCTTTAAAGGTGGCAACGAGTTCGTCGCGGTCAACTTCTTCGGAGCGGAATTCGTGACGTTCTGCAATAACTTCTTGATCCGGCATTAATTTCTTGGCCCATTGAATGGCGCCAAGACCGATGAAGAGTGTTGATGCTGTTAATCCAAGCCCTAGAAGAATTTGTTGCAGGTTGGTGCTTCCCATGATTGGTAGATAGACATATTTATCGCTCTTCACAGAGATATATGCCGCGATCGTTAGAACGGTCCCAAGTGCAGAGAGCAGAAAGAGAATCGCGACTTGGCGTTCAGCGCGCTTGGCTGCCAGTGGATCTGAATCTGTATTGCGGTGGATATGCGGAGGAAGTCCTGGATCTTCGAAGCGTTCGATCTGATTGCTCATGTTATTTCGCCTTCATTGCGAGCCATACCGCTGCGCCGATTAAGAGGCCGAGTCCAAGGACCCAACCCAGCAGACCTTCAGTAACAGGGCCTACTCGTCCGAGTGATGCACCACCTTGATTCTGTTCATGATTTGCAGCTTGCAACCATTTGATGATGGATAGCTTCTGCTGAGGAGTAATCGTTGCATCAGTAAACTTAGGCATTGACTGTGGTCCAGTAATCATGGCTTCGTAAATATTCTTTGGAGAGACGCCCATCAACGATGGTGCGTACTTTCCATTTGTCAGAGCTCCACCTTGTCCTGCGAAGTTATGGCACATGGCGCAGTTTGTTCTGAATAACTGGCCACCGAGTGCGGAGTTTCCGTCGCGTTCATAGGTTAAGGATTCATTGGTTACTGAACTAGGTCCAGGTGCTAACGAAGCCACGTAAGCAGCCAGCGCCGCTGTCTCCTGAGGGTTATAAAGAGGTTTCTTCTGCATCGCCTGTTGGCTCATATCGGCCATTGGCATACGACCAGTACCAACTTGGAAATCTACTGCAGCCGAACCCACGCCGATCAGCGAAGGTGCGATTGATCCACCTTCTGCATGTAGGCCGTGACAAGAAGAGCAACCGCGGAGAAAGATTTCCTTGCCTTGCGATACCAGTGTCGATGTCCCAGTTGTCATCGGTGTTTGTGCACCTGGAAGTGCTGATGCAACTCCAAATGCTGTGCCGATAGTGAAAAGGGCGGCAACGACCAGAATTGGGCCGGCAATGCGATTGCGACGGAAGCTAGCGATTCGTTTCACAGGTAGCTCCTATTTAATCAAGTAGATCGTGGAGAAGAGGGCGATCCAAACAATGTCTACGAAGTGCCAGTAGTACGAAACTACAATCGCCGTTGTCGCTTGGGAATGTCCGAATTTGCGAGCCTTAGCTACGCGAATCAACACAATAAGGAATGCGATGAGTCCACCTGTTACGTGCAGACCATGGAAACCAGTTGTAATGTAAAAGACTGACCCGTAGGCACGGGAAGAGAGCGAGAGGCCATCGCGCACCAGGTTCGCATACTCATAAACTTGTCCGGCGACGAAGAATGAACCCATCAAGAAGGTCAACGCAAACCATTCGCGCATTCCCCACTTTGAAAATTTATAAAGGGGACCAGTGCGTTTGTTCTGAAAACGTTCAGCGGCAAATACACCGAACTGGCAGGTTACCGAGGAGAGCACGAGAACCGTGGTGTTGATAGCCGCGAATTTCACGTTAAGCATCCCAGTTGATTCAAGCCAAATCTTTGGCCCTTGAACGGCACGCGTGGTGAAGTACATGGCAAAAAGTGCTGCGAAGAACATCAACTCCGAGGAGAGCCAAACGATGGTGCCGACGGCGACCAGGTTGGGGCGGTTGTTCTTGGCCGGGGCTTCTAGTGTGGTCACGGGCGCATTATTCCTGATTTCCTCAGGAATTAAGTACACGGCGGTCAGATTGGGCCGGTAAATCATGGGTGAGCCTTATCACCCGAAAGATAGGATTAAGGGCATGGAGAAGAGTGCGATTTCTTGGGAGCGGTTAGTTGCTCAATTGGCTGATCACGAAGATATCGATGCCGACCAGGCTAGGTGGGCGATGGGGGAGATTCTCGGAGACCGAGCTGAAAAAGAGGCGATTAAATCCTTCCTCTTAGGAGTCCAGGCTAAAGGGGAGACCGCTCAGGAGGTAGAAGCCTTTGTCGAGGTCATGTATCAGCATTGTGCGCCCATATCCATCCCAGGCAGGGCGGTTGACCCCGTCGGAACTGGTGGGGATGGTGCAAATACCATCAACATATCGACCACCGCCGCCATCATTGCCCACGCCGCCGGGGCTCGAGTGATCAAGCATGGAGCCCGCGCCGCCTCCTCTAAATCAGGCGCTGCCGACCTTTTGGAGGCTTTGGGAGTCAATATCGACCTCGATGGAGAGCAGGTAGCCGCCTGTGTGGCAGAGATTGGAATTGGCTTCTGTTTCGCCCCTAAGTTCCACTCGGCGATGCGATTTGCCGCCCCAGCTCGTAAAGAGTTGGGACAGGCCTCTGTCTTTAATATTTTGGGACCGCTGGCCAACCCAGCCAAACCCGCTGCTGTTGCCATAGGCGTAAGCAAGGCGCGGGTGATGCCGATTATGGCCGATGTCCTGCTGCAACGAGGTGCAGAGGGGTTTCTCTTCAGAGGCGATGATGGAATCGATGAGATCACCTTGAGCACAACCACGCAGATCATGCAGATTAACGATGGTCAGTCGAACGTAGAGAGCTTCGATCCACGTGATCTAGGAATCCAGTTCGCCCCGATCGAATCGCTCGCCGGCGGAGATGCGGAATTTAATGCCGCTGTCACCTTGCGGATCTTCGCCGGAGAGATGAGCCCGGCGCGAGATGCAGTCCTTCTTAATGCCGCCGCTGCCCTCGCCGCCTTTAAAGGTGATTTTGCTAAGTCCATTACAGAGCAATTAGCCGAAGGTTATTTAGAGGCGAGCGCAGCAGTCGATTCTGGCGCTGCCCAAGAGTCCTTGAAGAGATGGGCGAGCTTTACCCAAGGATTTAGATCAGCCGAGGCTCGCGTTTAATCCGCTTCTTAGAAAATTTCTCTAGGTCGCCGAAAGTCTGAACACCAAAGCCAGCGAGTCGTTCGATCAAGGCATGGAGCACCTCAACGGTCGTTTGAGCATCATCGAGGGCTCTATGTGTGGGAGTGACCTGAGTATTAAAGAAGACCGCTAGCGTTCCCAATTTGCAGTCAGTGACTTCATCTCGCGTTAGCACTGAGCGCGCCAGGCGTACGGTATCAATCACCTTGTACTTCGGCCATCGATACTCGAGCTCGCGACTAGCGGCTTGTAGAAATCCAATATCGAAGGGGGCGTTATGAGCGACGAGGACCGTCTCGCTCTCTGACCCACAGAATTCAAGAAAAGTTGGAAAGACCTCGTCGATAATCGGAGCTAAACGCACCATCTCATTATCAATGCCGGTTAATTCGGTGATGAATAGCGGAATTGGGGCGAGGGGATTAACAAAGCTCTTGAACTCTCCTATAACAACTCCGCCGCGAATCTTGACTGCGCCAATTTCGGTAATGACCGCACCAGCATGTGGGCTGCCTCCCGTGGTTTCGAGATCGACAACCACAAAGGTGGTCTCGTGCAGCGCCAGGGATTCCATAAGAGTTGAAGGCTACGCGCCTTCTCTGACATTGATGATCGGAGCTCCTGCCATACGGTGGACGATACCTGACTACTGCACTTAAATAGGGGTATGGCTACGAGTAATGCACCCACAGGTTGGTTAGAAGATTATTTTGCACCCGGTAGCCAGCACTCTGATATCGGGATCATCTTCGTTCATGGCTTTACTGGTTCACCCGCTTCCATGCGTCCATGGGCGGCCTACTTTGAAGAACGTGGGTACACCGTCTCTGTGCCTCGCCTGCCTGGCCATGCAACACAGTGGCAAGACCTCAATAAGGTGAAGTGGCAAGAGTGGCCCGCTCGAGTGCAACGTGAGGTCGATACGTTGAAGAAGAGTTGCAAGAAGATCTTTGTCTTTGGTCTATCAATGGGTGGTGGAACGACGCTCAATATCGCAGAACATAATGACTTAGCAGGAATATGTTTAGTAAATCCAATGATTCATATACCAGGAGTTCTTATTAAGTTTGCTTCGCTGCTTGCAGCGCTTCAACCTGGCAGAGCTTCAGTTGGGGATGATATTAAGAAGCCAGGCGTCACAGAGTGGGGCTATGACGTGCTCCCCACTAAAGGTGTTATTCAGCTCAACAAGATGCTCAAAGATACTCGTGCTAATTTGGGGCGAGTTAAATGTCCGACCCTGCTTTTTCATAGCGTTGATGACCATGTGTTGGGGATATCGAATTCAAATATCATTATGTCTGAAATCGACAGCGTCTCTGGGCAGCGAATTGAACTCACCAACAGTTATCACGTGGCTACCATGGATTACGACGCCCCATTGATCTATGCAAACTCCTTAGCCCACGTAGAACACTGGAGCTAAATCTGAATCGTCTCTTTGTGAGATGTAATCGAATCCAAGAACTCCATGTGTGGTACTCGACCTATACCAATTGATTGCGGAACGACTAAGTAACCATCCTCCATCACAAAGGGATCGGTGATGTCCTGGTGGTAGAAGCGGCTTGATGCGGAGGTATCTCCTGGCAAGGTGAAGCCGGGCAGTGCAGCAAGGGCGACGTTAGCGGCACGACCGATGCCGGTTTCTAACATTCCGCCGCACCAGACAGGTATCCCTTCGCTGAGGCAGAGGTCGTGAATCTTGAGAGCTTCCAAATATCCACCGACTCGCCCCGGCTTGATGTTTATTACCGTGGTCGCCTTGAGAGATAGCGCATCTTCGGCTGCTCGTAATGAGGTTATCGATTCATCGAGGCAGATGGGGGTCTGCACCTGTTGTGCCAACTGGGCGTGGCCCAACATGTCGTGCTCATCCAGCGGTTGTTCGATAAGTAAGAGATCGAACTGGTCGAGTTTGGCCAACAGTTCTCCATCAGCTCTGCTATACGCCTGGTTGGCATCTACCTGCAACGGAATCTCTGGCCATGTTCTGCGTACCTCTCCAACGGGGTCAATATCCCATCCCGGTTCAATCTTCAATTTAATTCTCTTGTAGCCGTCGGCGATATAGCCAGACACTTCTTCAATCAGTTGCGGAATGCTTGGCGCGATTCCTACCGATACTCCGCATGGGATCTTGGCTTTATTTGCCCCTAAAAAATCGGCGAGGCTGCGCTTTTCGATATGCAATTGGGCATCGAGAAGAGCAGTTTCTAAGGTTGCCTTTGCCATCGGGGACCCGAGAAAAGGCGCTAAGAGTGGCGCAACGGATTGCGCGCTTATATCCCCTGCTCGCAGGAGAGTAGGAATCAAGAAACGACGCATCAGATCGAGTGCGCCAGCTAGGTATTCGGGGGAGTAAAGCGGTTGCGGCAACGCAACGCATTCAGACCAACCAACGGAGCCTTCGCTGGTAGTCAATTTGAGGATCAACACCTCGCGTGCGGACTGGGTGCCAAAGGATGTTCTAAAGGGCCGGACCAAAGGCAGGTTGATAGTGCGAAGTTCTAGTTCGGCGATCTTCATCTCTACTCCAATACATATTCATTGTGCGCGGAAAATCCGACGACTTTCTTACCTAGTGCAAAATTATTGAGAAATGCCTCACGCACTTCGAGGCGAAATCGTTGACTTAGATCAACATCAGAGCGACGAATCTCGAGTATGTCTAAAGGCACCGGTATTAATTCGGCATCAAAAGGTGGGTCGACGATTGCAGAGCGCGGGGAGGGATTGTCCGTGCTGGTATCCCAGCGCACCATAAGCCGATCAGACTCTTCACCGTTATTGAGATCATCGGTCATTCGTCCATAGAAGTTGGGATGATAGGAGACGATATCTGCGCCGAGCTTCACAATGTTGAGCCGAGCATTGCGACGTACTAGTGGGTCAAAGGTCCAGGTAATGGATGCATATCCGTGCTCCTTGGCCCAAGTCCATTGGTGCATCTTCACTGCTGTCCCCAGCCCAAGGTCTCGATGGCTCTCGATAAAGGCCGTCATATGAGAATGTAGGTGGATCTCTGGTTCGATAGCAGGAAAGGCGAACGAGGCACCTACGACCTTTGATCCATCAAACACTCCAACCAGGTAACTCCCACTATGGGCCATGGCCTGCAGTAAGTTGGAGGTAATCTGGGTTTCATTTGCGGCTGGCCAGACTGAATCAAAGATCATGCGCGCATGAAATTGCTCTTCGAGGGTGTGCAGTTCGCGAATCTGGATCATTGTGAGATATTAGTTGGCATTTACCATAAAAGGGTACCTTTACGCCGTGAACGCGAGTCTGCAATTAATGCGAATCATTCCAGCCTTCGCCCTCACCGCGCTCCTTCTAGCAATAGTTCCGGGCCAAGGCGTAGCAATGGTTTTGCGGCAGAGCATGGTTGGGGGCAAACGCGCCGCATTCTTCTCAGTCTTCGGAAACTCATCTGGACTTATCGTTTGGGGCGCCTTATCTTCGGTCGGTTTGTCCGCCATTTTTGCTAAGTCACATACGGCATTTAATGTTTTGAAATATGTTGGAGTGGCTTTTTTACTGGGACTAGCAGTGCAGACCCTGATTCAGTTAAAGAATGAGTTTGGAAAGTTTGATATGCAAAGTGGTGCCAAGACTAAAGCCGGTGCCGCCTATCGCTTAGGACTATTCACAAACCTCACGAATGTTAAAGCGGCAGTCTTTGCGGTTGCATTTATCCCACAATTTGTACCTGGTCATTTCTCGCTCGGTATGGGAATTTTTATTCTGGCATGCGTTCAAGCCTTAGTTTCATTTTCCTGGTATACCTTCTTAATTCTTGCTGTTGATAAGTCAGCAGTGTTTTTAGCGCGACCTAAAGTTAGAAGGACTTTGACCGCCATATCCGCAGCCGGAATTATTCTTCTCGCAATTGGTTTATTACTCACTCATCCTAGATAGTTCAGAGAGCAGACGTTAAATAATTGATGACATCGGCAGATGTCCACGAACCGCCGTGAAGTGCGCTTAACTCCGCAGCCCCAGAAAGATCGGATCCCAAAGTCAACAACGCAGGTTCATGATAAGTGCCCCAGCGCACCTGCCCCAGACCAATGTTTGCCATCAATGCGTTACATAAGCATTTCACGTCTTCGGCCTCGCCGACAGTTCCACCCTTGAATTCAAAAGTCTTAATGGGTTCTGCACTGCACCGGTAACCGATACCACCATCTGGACGAAGGAATGGTGAGCGCAAATATCCAAGATCGCATTTACGGTTACGAGCTTGGTAGACAGCCGCATCCGCTGCAGTGCCATGAATTTCAACAACCTTAAATGGAAATCCCGTAGAAGAGGTCTTGGGCTCTGTGCGAATTTCCAGCGTTCCTTCATTGAGAGCAATGAGAACTTCTTCGCGTAACTCCTCTGTGATCCCTGACTCCGCTGATAGGGCGAATAGTGAGCCGACTTGCACTCCAGCTGCGCCGATTTCTAACGCTTCTTTCACCTTCTCTGGGGTTCCATATCCACCGGCCAGCCAGAACGGGAGTCCTACTGCTTTAACTTTTTCAAAGTCGGCGAGATCTTTATCTGAAAATGTCACCTGACCATCTGCACTGATATGTTCTTTGCTCCGAGGCGGGGCATTATGACCACCAGCAGTGGGGCCTTCGATAACGAAGCCATCGGGCCGGGTTACCTCATCGCGTGCCAGGTAGTTAGCCAGGATATGCGATGAAACGATCGCCAAGAATTTTGGTCGATGCAGCGAGGCATAATCGACACCTTTGATTACACCAGGATCAAAAGTTAAGAGATGGGACTTATCTGCTCCTTCAACTTTAATCTTAAATTGAACTCGCTCTCCGACAAGAAGATCAGTGATTAATTGCGGGATATCGGCCGGGATACCTGCGCCCATCAATATGTAATCTATATCGGCAAGGATGGCACCATAAATGGAAGCCGGGGTTGCAAGTTGCACCTTCTCTAGAAAATTGATTCCAATTAACCCGGTTGTGTGGTGCTTAGCAAGTGCCACTTCTACGAAATTCGCAGCGATGAGTACCTTCGTAGCAAATGGAGTGGGACTCAAACTTAACTTAGGAACATCGAGGTAGCTAGCAGTCTCTTCCCGGCCACCAGGGATATAGAAGCGATCGAGTATTTCTGCAACGCACTCTTGGTCTGGAAATCTTTCAAGCGCCCAGCGAACATCGCCCTCGAGATCGCCATCTTGTAATCGACGCGCAAAGACTGAGTCAATTGCAGTTCCTGACACCACGCCTAAATGACCCATATGAGCGACAGCACGCGCCATCTGGACAGATGAAACTCCAATACCCATGCCACCTTGAATGATGACAGGCAGTTTTGCATCTTCTCGACTATTCACAGCAGAAATCTAATCCCGCCAAAAGGGCTACTGATAAGTACGACTGGGGGCAGCACTCAATCGGAGGCCGCGATACCAGGCGAAGAAACCTAGTTGCAGATAGCCTCGGACGCCAGAGCGCTCGTGGAAGTTTCAAAGCATTAGCACGTATGATCAAAGGATTTGCCCTACCCTTAGCCATGGGTCTCTTCCTAAAAGCCAAACGCGGTGCAGCAATTCCATCGGCAACTTTCTTCGCAACATTCTTTACCCTCCTCTCCATCTTTGGAAGCGTGTACCTGGCATTTGGAATAGGAAATCCGGTAAATAAAGTTACTAATTCTTTGCTCTCGAATACAACTTTTAAGCACGACGCTGGAACTTACTTCGTCTCCAAAGCCCTCGAATCCGCCACGGGTGATGAGCGCACGCTTCTCTTGAATAAGGGCCCACAGATCTCCGCGGCGGTTACATCCTTCTTGGGAAATCCAGTATTCAAAGGAGAACTGGGTGCCGTATCAGATGTCGCATATAACTATTACACCGAGGGAGCGAAGGCGCGGCAGAGCATCGATGTGAAACCTATTCTTCAACTTGCTCTCCTTGGCTTCGAATCGGTTGATCCGCAATTTTCCAAGTTGAGCAAAGAGCTCAATAAAATTAAACCCATTAAATTGCAACCGCAGACCAACGGTCCTGATGCATCTCAAGTCAAATCGTATTTTACCCTTGGGGTTGGGCTGCTTCTGGCTCTATCTGTGCTGACTCTTCTTCTCTATCTGTTCTTTGCAAAATCTTTGCGGGCAGCTCTACGCGTTCCAGGAATCATCTTTGTAAGCGATGGATTGCTTTTAGTTCTCTTAAATATAGTAGTTACGGCTGTGGTAAAGCATCAAGCGACTACTGCTACGGAGTCGTTGGCTCGAGAAGCTATTCCTATCGCTGCGCACCCATTAACGGCACCGCTCATGACGAACGGTGTAGTGGAACTATTCGTTGGTTTGGTGTTGCTATTTGTCAGCTACTCAAAGAGAGTGAATGTAAGCAGTCAAAGCTGACATCACTGTTGAGACGGCAATCGACAGCAAGAGCAATCCGAAAATACGTGTCAGAATCAACAGCCCTTGATCTCCCAACCACTTTTCAATGGGTGCTGCCGCCAATAACAAGGCGCCGGTGAGGGCCGCAAGGATCAAGATAATTACCAAATTAGCAATACGAACGGTTCCACGATCGGTATTGCCGATGGCAATCACCGTAGCGATTGCTCCTGGGCCGGCCATGAGAGGAATCGCGAGAGGAACAACCATCGCTCCGGATTTAGCAGCGCTAAAGATAGAATTAGGTTTACCCATAACCATGCTCCATCCGATCGAGCCAATAACCAGAGCGCCAGCTATTCGGAACGCTGCAATTTGGATACTTAAAAGTTTCAAAATGATGTCGCCTACGAAGTAGGCGATTATGAGCGTCAGCCCAGAGACGGCTGCGGTCTGCATAGCTGTAACTCTGCGTTGCTTAGAAGTTGATCCAGAGGTAAGGGAAAGAAAGACTGGAATTGAGGTAATGGGGCTGACGATGGCGAAGAGAGCGACCAAGGTTGTTACGTCACTACTTATATGCATGCTGGTAAGCATCCCACAAACTCCGAAGTAACTGGAATTAGTCTAAGTATCTTCTAAGGCCAAAAGAGTCCTAGATGCTTCGATCTTCTTCGAGTCGCTACCAGAGCACCCTCTGCCTACTGGTTAAACCCAATAATCACGGTGTAAAATTTGCGTAGTCGACCTAAGGCGTGCACATGCAATCTGACCGTAGCGCGGCACCACATGTCGATCGGGCACTGTCCCAAAGTCTTGCTGATCCGAAAGAGCGAACTGTCAAGCTCTTTCGCCGGGTAGTTGTCATCGTTGTCTTTACAGCAATCGTGGCTGTAGCGGTATCTGCTCTATTCGTTGCATTGCGTTTTGGTGGCCCCAAGTTTCCCCGATCCGACTACGAAGCCCATTTTGAGGCAGTCTCGATAGACCTCAAGGGCTAATGAGTCAG
>Ga0214247_1000422_pt1 | contig 27590 bp, 29 predicted proteins | sample TroBogypolimnion_18_FD_153085 | JGI IMG/M metagenome (GOLD analysis project Ga0214247, IMG submission 153085) | Freshwater microbial communities from Trout Bog Lake, WI - 03JUN2009 hypolimnion | ecosystem: Environmental > Aquatic > Freshwater > Lake > Hypolimnion/Profundal zone ... | reverse complement strand
GTCATATCAGCCTCCATTCTTGATGATGTTGTGTTCAGGACCAAACGGGAACTTCGTGATATTTTCTGCTGTTTTTGCACCTACGAGGAAGATGTCATGCTCGCGATATCCACCTGCACCTGGCTGGCCGTCAGGGATAGTGATCATTGGTTCCATCGATACAACCATGCCCTCTTGCAACACAGTCTCGATATCTTCGCGAAGTTCGAGTCCAGCTTCACGGCCATAGTAATGAGATAGGACTCCGAAGCTATGTCCGTAGCCAAATGTGCGGTTCTCTAGTAATCCATAGCTGCGATAGATCTCATTTAATTCATTAGCGATATCCATGCAACGTGCGCCCGGAACAATTAACTCTGAACCGCGACGGTGAACTTCGACGTTGATCTCCCAATAGCGCAGTGATGCTTCATCAACGTGGTCGAAGAACATTGTGCGCTCTAATGCGGTGTAATAACCGCTGATCATTGGGAAACAGTTAAGGCTTAGGATGTCACCCTTTTGAACTCGGCGGCTTGTAACGGCATTATGGGCGCCGTCGGTGTTGATTCCAGATTGGAACCAGACCCATGTGTCTTGCAACTCTGCATTGGGATATTCACGAGCGATCTCGCGCACCATCGCGCGAGTACCAGCGAGCGCAACCTCGTACTCAGGAATATTTTCTTCTACTGCTGCAGCAACTGCAGCGCCGCCAATATCTGCGGTGCGCGCACCGCTGCGAATGATGCCCATCTCCTCGGGAGATTTGAACATGCGCAGCATCATGGTTTGTGGAGCGATATCTACCAGTTCAACACCAGGTAGCGCAGCTTCAAGTTTGGCGCGGATGGTGAGGCTGACATGATCAAATTCGATTCCTACGCGCTTTGCATTGCGTGGGACGACCTCTCGGACTGCCTTGAAGTAGTTATCGCGCTGCCAGTCGGTGTAGACGATATTGCTGCCATAGGTCCTTCTGTAGGGTAGGCCGTAATCGATATTTGCCGATATAGAGACCTGCTCGCCAGGGGTGACCACTAGGCCGTAGTTGCGGCCGAAATAGCAGTACATGTAATCGGCATAGTAATTAATGTTGTGAAAGCTGGTGAAGAGAGAGGCATCCAGTGACAATTCGGACATCAAGTTACGGAGTCCTTTGAGGCGGCGCTCCATCTCAGCCGGGGTGAAAGTCGGGATGGCACGCTCACCATTAGGCAATTTAATGAGGCTGGGGCGATCCAGTTGAGTAGTCATTTTGCACCCTCCAAGGGATTAAGGATCCAAACGGGGTTGGATTACGCGCAGTGTGACAGCGCACACAATTGGAGAGGAAGTGGTGAAACCCCCAGAGTTTTCTCAGCCATATGTAGGAACCTACATACCTTCATTGAGCAGGGGGCTTGCGCAATTTCCGAGCTTCCAAGGCGAGCCAGAAATCCACCTTGTTGTGCATCAGCGATAAGTCGCGGCCAGTCAGCTCTTCTATCCTATTCAAGCGCTGGCGCAAGGTATTTACATGGATATGTAGGTCATCGGCGGCCACCTGAAATTGTCCATTGAGCGCCAGGAATCGTTGCAAGGTATGCACCAGATCAGAGTGGCGATTGGCATCATGCGCAATCAACGGCTGCAAGAGCACAGTTTCAAAACGCTCGAGGGTTTGATCGCTCTGCGCCGTAAGAAGCACGACGTGAGATGCGAGGGCATCGTATGTCGAATATCCCACTCCCCCACTCCGAGCTGCAAAGTGCGCTGCATATCTAGCCTGAATAATCGACTCGTGTGCGCCTTTGGCAGCAGCAACGATCGTTCCCACGCCTAGAAAATTCCCTCCTCCCAGCAGTGCATGTATTTCTTCCCCCAGGAGAGCAATATCTAATTTTTCCGTGGCAGGCAAGAGCACAAGCAGCTCACTCTTTCGAATGCCTGCGATTCCGACTTCGCTCTGATCGTGCAACCATTTATTGACGACACCCAAAGGTGCTTCCGAGTTCACATCGGCAATTGCGATACATAGTGCAACCATGGGAGATTCGGGTTTCACACCGATCGATCGCATGCGCGAATAAATTGTCGCATCATCGCGCGGACTGGCTTCGATAAAATCAAAGATCTCTTCGGCAAATTTGCGGGCAATTTCCAGGTCAAATTGGAAGCGTTGTAATTCAATTGCCAAAAATGGAAGTACTTGATCAATCACTTGGCGCTGCTCAAGAGTTGGCTCTTCCGCAAAATTCTCGATAATCAGATCGGCTTGTAAAGAACCAGCCAGGATTGGATAGCGCGCAAAATTTGCAAAGAGGTCAAGGAGCACTGGCGCCGATTCTAAAAGCGTGGATTGATCCGAAGCCAAAATATTGTCACCGGAAATTATCGCCTTGCGACCTGGGATATTTGTAGAAAGTATTTTGAGCATGGCGCCAATACCATCTTGCCTTTGCAAAATTCCAAGTAGCTCTGCGTTACGCGTTGCGTTCTCGCGCAGCGGCTGCTCGTGGTGGGCCATCGAAAGGTCAACAAATAGCTCCGAGAGCGAGATAAAAGTGACGCCAGAAGGAACTTCAAAGAGCGTTAAATTATTGTTCTTCGCTTCCACAATCAGTTCCATCGGAACAGTCGGCATATCATCGTGAACCCCAAAGCCGAGTGCAGCGACATTTGCCTTCATCAACCCAGCGACAAATCGTGTGACAGATTCCTTTCCAGTGAACCAAGCTCCAGTGCTTAAAACGACCTCTTCGCCGTTTAGGTACGGTGCGGGATCTCGAGAATCGCTGGCATGTACCCAGCGGATAGGACGGGCCAAATCTCCGATCACATGTAGTCGCAAATTGAGCTCTTGGCGGAAGAGTAGGTCGATAACCTGCATGAATGTCACCCTCCCGTTTAGCCGCTCAATCTCAATAAGTCGGAAGGCTCTAGCGTAAGACACGCCCACTCACATTAGCCGACTTCCGAGGAACCTAAATATCACCAACCCAGTTCAGCGGGTCAAGAAAAGTACGATGCTGAGCAATATGAGCGTGATCGCCACCAGTGAGCTCCACCGCGCCGATATCCGCTGTGGCAGCCCCAAGACCATCTGCCTTCGATCCCACTCCAGATCCTTGATGACATTCAAGAAGTGAAAAGCCACAGAGATCAGAGCGAAGTCAAGAAAAAGCCAGATGGGTGGGTGCTTGCCTACAACCGAATAGATCGCCCACGGCATCGCCCCAAAGGAGATGGCATATGGGATCGGTGAAAGCCAGGTGGCTTTAGCGCCGAAGTTGTAGATCGTGGCACTTGCCAAACCCAACATATGCAGGAGCCCTCCTTTAATTCCCAGCGGTCCCAGGAAAGAGAGAAGTAGCGCTGCCGTTAATGCAACGCTGATTCCAGTGTGTAGCTGAGTGTGTGAGACCGATTGTCGGACTAAAGGTTTTTTCGTGCGCTTGGCTTGCATATCTCGCGGGTAATCAATGAGGTCATTCGTCCAACCCACCACACATTGGCCGGCAAAGATTGCGACTGCTATCCCCACAGATTTTGGAAGAGAGAGTTGACTGATAGCAAGTACGAAAGAGATCGTGACAACGAGAACGGTCGGACCAAAATGCGTCGCCTTCGCCAAGCCCACAAAAGTGTTCCGGATCACCATGGATTAACTATCGCAGAGTTATTGAAATATTGAGTGTTGGCACTTGCTTACACGCGCACCTGGGACTTTATTTTTTGCTAAATCAGAGCAAAATATAAGTGTGCAGTGAAAACGAGGATCGATAGAACTCGGCAAAGCACATTGCACGGGAGAAGATCATGAGCACCAACGAACTCTCACGCATTAATCAAATTGAAAAGTCATTCTTTCCAGAATTCCCCACTTTACGGGACTGGTTTGAAGATTTCGCTCCAGAACGTTTTGCTTGGCTCAACACTGGCAAGCATGTGATCAAAGTGGAGCAGGAGATGAAAGAGAAAGAGATCATTGTTCGGGCAGAGTTACCTGGAATTGATCCAGATAAGAATGTTCATATCCATGTCAGCGATGGCATGTTAACGATCTCTGGTGAGCGCGAAGAAAGTAAAAGCACAGATTCCCGATCCGAGTTTTACTATGGCAGTTTTACTCGGACACTTCCCCTTCCTGCCGGAACCACTGACAAGGGTGTTCGGGCTACTTATAAGGATGGGATTCTTGAAGTGCATGTCCCTCTCAATGGCGAAATTGATCATCCAAAGCGGATACCAATCCAGAAGTTATGAGAGATGAGATAAGACCCGGAACGAAACCGGGCAAGAACTACCGACAGTTGATTTAGAAGCTGTCGGTAGTTCTCTGTTCTAGGCCGTATTCATTATCAGGACCCGAGGGCTGGACCATGAAGTAGATATTTGCGAGGGGAACGATCAACCACCAACCGCGCTTGCCTACGTCATGTAAGCGGCGGACCCCGGCGGAGATAGATGGGATGAAGAGAAAGATGTCAACAAGATTTTGGGTGTAGGCGTGGCCCTTAAAGAAACCGGCATCCACGATTGAAGCCGAGAGCGAAATGATGATTGTGAAGAGCCAGAAGAGCCAATAGTCGCGACGAATTGTCCGACCGCGGAAGACCGCATAGTTGGTGAGAGCTAATCGAACTGCGTTATTCATGGTGGTTGCTCTTCTCCTTGGCGGTATGAGTCAGGTCAATGAGCCAAAGTAGCAAGGAGATCGCTCCGATGGCGATCAAGATTGGTTCCCACGGGTTTAATGGTTGGGATTTATGAGTAATCGCGATGATTGCAGCGGCAAGGAGCGAGAAGAAAGCAGCTGCAGCATGGCTAATGTAAAAACCATGATGTTCGACAGCTACAACTTGGTGAACAGTAGGTAGCGCTGTAGTTGGGGCACGCATGGCAATTTGCTCTACCGGATGAGGGGCCGCTGCCTCTGGTGCGGATGGAGCCGAATGCGTTGTCTTAGAGTGCAAAGTGTCGACATCGCGATAATAGATTCCAGTGCCCGGGACATTGAGAGTCTTTGTGACGCGACCAGTTGGACTAAAGGAGACATGAGCACCACGGCCGCCGAAGGAGACTCCAGTCCCCCGCTTCGAGAGATTGATATGCACCCCAGGAGCAACCTTGAAGGACTTGCGAAAGTATGTGGACATACCTGAAAGATTAGCGCTCAGCGGTGACAGATCAGTGGACTACAGGTCCGAAACCATCTCGATTGCAGATGCGGGGCATTCACTCACACAGATGCCACAGCCCTTGCAGTAATCCAAGTCGATTTCATAACCCCAGCCCGGGCCGAGTTTCTTAATCGCATTGTCCGGACAGACGCCGAAGCAGTTATCACATTCGAAGCAGTTACCGCACGACATACAGCGACGAGCTTCATACAGAGCGGTTGATTCATCCAGGCCCTGCACAACCTCACTAAAGTCATAGACGCGGCGAGTGGCAGCTAAGCGCTCGCGAACAGCATGGGGGGCATCGGTGTAATACCAAGTATTGAGCTCTGCGAATGCAACAGCGTCTTTCTCCTCTTTTACTTCGAGTTTTGTCTGGCGCAACCAGGCATCGATGTACTTTGCCGCCTTCTTGCCATGTCCCACGCTCGTTGTCACGGTGCGGTCGCCTTCGACCATATCTCCACCGGCGAAGATCCCGGGGTGGCTAGTCATCATGTTGGCATCGACATCCATCACACCACTTTTAACATCTAGATCTACATTGTTGCCAAGCAAGCTGAAATCAACTTCTTGCCCCAGGGCAAGGATCAGTGAATCAGCTTCCAGGGTTTCGAATTCACCCGTTGGCTGAGGGAAGCCCTTCTCATCCAGCGCCATCTTCTCGATCATCATGTCATCTTCGCCCATATATTTAACGGTTGAGAGCCACTTGATCAAGATGCCTTCTTCTAGGGCCTCTTCGATCTCTTGATCGTTGGCAGGTGCTTTATCGCGGGTGCGGCGATAGACGATGATCGCCTCTTCGGCACCTAAGCGCTTGGCGGTACGTGCAACATCCATTGCAGTATTGCCTCCACCATAAATGACCACCTTGCGACCCAGCATTGGGGTCTGTCCATCTTCGAAGTGGTGCAGTACCGAAATGGCATCCAAGATGCGAGCCGATTCGCCCGCAGGAATATATGTGCGCTTTGAAAGTTGGGCACCAATCGCCATAAAGACTGCATCGAAGCCTTCTTCTAGCGCATCATGCACATCATCAACCCGGGTGTTGAGTTGGAAGATGACTCCCATCTCTTTGATGCGATTGATTTCGGCATCTAGCACCTCGCGAGGCAGGCGGTACTTAGGAATTCCATATCGCATCATGCCACCGGGTTGGTGGGTGGCATCGCGCACAACTACTTGATGGCCCATGCGACGCAGTTGATATGCGGCGGATAGACCTGCGGGACCGGCACCGATAACCAATACTGCAAGGCCGGTCTCGTGTTCTGGTGGGTCGATCTTCCAACCTTTTTCTAGAGCATGATCGCCTAAGAAACGTTCGACAGAGTTGATGCCGACTGCTTCATCGAGAAATGAGCGATTACATGCGGTCTGGCAAGGGTGGTAGCAGACGCGGCCCATGATGGCGGGAAATGGATTCTCTTTGATCAGCTCGCGCCAGGCTGCTTCGTAGGAACCATCTTCGGCGATGTAGAGCCAGTTCTGCACATTTTCACCAGCAGGGCAGGCTTTGTTGCACGGTGGCATACGGTTTACATATTCGGGATGTTCTACCCGCCAAGAGCCGGTGTGATTGGCAAGACTTGATCCAACGCTCAAAGTGATTGCATATGGCTTATCCACGACTAGTCCTCCATCAATTCATAACGTTCAATATTTTTATCAGCGATGCGCTGCAGGTGATCGATGACCTCATCATTGCGCTGCGGCGAAAAGAGGTGGCTATAGCGAGTTTGTAATTTGAGATATTCCTCGACATCTACCTTCTTGCGAATCTTGCTCGATGCGACGACTTCGCCATTGATCGCTTCAAAGACGGGGAACAATCCGCTCTGGGTGGCTAGGCGAGCGATCTTGATGGTGTCGCATGATGCCGATCCCCAACCGAGTGGGCATGGGACCAGTACGTGTAGGTATCGACTTCCGTGCATCGTCATCGCGCGTTCAACCTTTGCCTCTAGATCGCGCAGATCTGCAATAGTCGCTGTTGCAACATATGGAATGTCATGTGCCATGGCGATCTTAGGTAAGTACTTGCCTTGACCAAATACATTTCCAGGCTTGGCACCAACTGCTTGGGTGGTTGCGGTACGAGCTGCTGGTGGTGTCGCACCAGAGCGCTGTACGCCGGTATTCATGTAAGCCTCGTTGTCATAACAGATGTACAAAACATCATCGTTGCGTTCGAACATTCCACTCAGCGCACCAAAACCAATATCAACCGTGGCACCGTCCCCGCCTTGGGCGACTACGCGGGTGGTGTGATTACCTTTTGCTTTAAGAGCTGCGGCGACGCCCGTTGCAACAGCAGGGGCATTACCAAAGAGCGAATGCAGCCAAGCAACGCGCCATGAAGATTCTGGATAGGGCGTGGAAAATACTTCCAGGCAGCCAGTGGCGTTAACCGCGATCAGTTGATCATTGGTGGCGCGCATTGCGGCATCGAGGGCATAGCGAGCACCTAACGCTTCACCGCACCCCTGGCAGGCGCGATGGCCTGACGTTAAAGCATTGGTGCGTTCGGGATCGGACTGCACGCTGCGCTCATCTTCGCGCAAAAGGCGATTTCCTACGGCAAAGGAGCCGACTTGATAGAACTTAATCTGCGTAGTGCTCATCGCAGCGCCCTCTCTTTACTCAACTCTTTTTCTATAGTTTCAGTTTCTAGATCGAGGAAGGTAAGGCGTTCAACGCTCTCTTGCATCGCGTTTGTGAGGTATTCGCGCAGGGAAGCGATGGTGATCGGGCGACCACCGAGTCCAGCGATCACCGTGAAATCTTTGATGCCCAGCCCCTCGATAGCGCGGACGACATCTTGGGTAACGATGCCACCCGTGCCAGTTGAAAATGCCTTTTCGAGTATGACTACGCGCTTGGCACCTTTGAGGGCTTCGCCCAGTGCGTGGAAAGGGAAAGGTCTGAAAGATGTCAGCCCAACGACGCCGATGGAATGACCATCAAGTTGTAATTCATCGACAACGTCTTTAAGTGTTCCGATGATGGAACCGAGCGCAAGAACGATGGTGTCAGCGCCCTCAGTGCGATATGCACGAAGTTGCCCTCCGGTCTTGCGACCAAAGTGGTGTTCGAAATCATCGGCGACTTCTTGTACTTTGCGCAACGAATCGATCATGCGTTGGTGCGCCAAATACTTCACTTCGGTAAAAGATTCCGGACCAACCATAGCCCCGATCGAAACTGGATCTGCAGGATCGAGGTGTTGTCGTGGGGTGAATGGTGGCAAGAAGGCTTCTACCTCTTCGCGTGTTGGTATATCCACCTGCTCATAAGCATGCGTCAGGATGAAACCATCCATGCAGACCATGACCGGAATCGACATCTCCTCGGCGATACGAAATGCCTGGATATGTAGGTCAACGGCCTCTTGATTATTCTCGGCATAGAGCTGCAACCAACCACAGTCGCGCTGTGACATGGAATCGCTGTGATCGTTCCAGATATTGATAGGACCGCCGATCGCGCGGTTGGCGACCGTCATGACGATGGGTAATCCCAGACCAGATGCGTTATAGACAGCTTCCACCATATAAAGCAGGCCTTGGCTGGCGGTAGCGGTATAGGTACGCGCACCTGTAGCGCTGGCACCGATGGCGACCGACATCGCTGCAAATTCCGATTCGACGTTGATGAATTCACAATTCTTTAAAGTTCCATCTTTAACTAGAGCACTTAGCCCTTCAACGATATGGGTCTGCGGACTGATGGGATATGCGCAGATGACTTCTGGGGAACAGGCGGCGACTGCATCGGCAACCGCTTTGGATCCTTCAACTTGTCTAAGCATTGCTGGCCACCTGATTCATGACATATTCGTATGCTGCAGTTGCAGCTGCAACGTTGCCGGCAGCAACCTTTGGTTTGAACTTTTCATTGATCGCGTCAGTGACGGCTTCCAGCGAAACCACACCGGTCAGCGCACTAAATGCTCCAAGCAGGACTGCGTTTGGTACCGGACGGCCAAGATGGGTCATCGCCAATTCTGTTGCTGGAAGAATTGCAAGAGTAGTCGCCACTTTCAATTTCTCGGCGATCAGTAAATCATCGGCGTTCTCTGTCGAATTAACGATGACAAAGCCACCCGGCTTAAGCCCAGCAAATACATCGATCTGTTTAATCAAGCTAGCATCTTGAATGATAAGTGCGTCCGGTTCCATGATCGGCTCGCGGGCGCGAATTTCATGTTCAGATATGCGGCAGTATGCAACAACGGGTGCACCCGTTCGTTCAGAACCAAAACTTGGAAATGCTTGCGCGTGCTTGCCTTCATCGAAGACAGCCACTGCTAATAGTTCGGCTGCGGTGACTACACCCTGCCCGCCTCGACCATGAATACGAACCTGAAACATTGAGCCTGCCTCTTCTCTAGACAGCGCAATACTGCTCTGGAAGTGGTTATTTGTGCTCCCCGATTCGTGGGGCTGGCACTCAAAGAGTGCAGATCACATCGTGCAAGTGCGTAAAATTTTGAGGGCTAGCCCCGCCACATATCCGATGTCCAAGTTACCTTTTTTGGTACTGGCTTCATCTGAGGAGGCCAGAGAAACTTCTTTCCGGCCTTTGGCGTCACAGTTACATTCATCAAATAGTTTTTACCATGGGTTTTTACCAACTTATTAAGTAATACGTTGACGCTGGATTTATAAATAATTCCAGCTACGCATGTTGGAGTACAACCATTTATGTAATACGTGCCAGTTCCTTGGGCGGAAGTTGCGCCCCATGTTGACCACTTAATGTTGACGACCCCTGCACCACCATCTGCGCAATATTGAATAACGCTCGATGGCTTTATCACTGGACCTAAACCACAATCGTTGAAGTACGACGGGGTCTTTGCCGTGCTAGCGGGCGAAATACCTACCAACGCGGTTCCGAGTAAGAGCGCTGCTATGAATGAGATCGGTAGGGTGCGTTTCATACCTCGACTTTACCCTGTGTGGCGGTGAGCAGATGAACAACAGTGGCAAGTAACACCCCAGCTGGAATGGTAAGCAAGATGCCCACGATCGCTAAATTCTGTGTAGCTCCAAGGAAATCCTTCTGGGCGAATATCAACGAGACATCAAGCCCCAAAGTTCCTAGGGCTCCTATCAATAGCGCTTCCCCAGAAGTAAATGGCGCTCGGAGGTGAGTCAGCGCCCTGCCGAGGAAGATTCCAAGAAAGATCCCGATGGGCTTACCTATCAGCCGTACGATGATGAGAGAGATCACCAAGGTAGAACCAATCGCATGGGGCGAGAAGTCATACCTACGAAAGAGGGTTATAAAGACAAATAACGGTATTACTACGAAGGCAGATAGTGGTTCGAGTAGAAGAAGCATCTTTGCTTGCAGATCGACGCCTTCGATCCGGTTATTTGATGTCAAGATCCCGAAGAGAACAGCAACTAAAGAGCTCTGAACTCCGCTTTGATGCGCTAGCGCTAAACCAACGACAAATACCGCGATCAACATCGCCTTAGAGGAGAAGAGATACGAGAGCAGAAAGTAGATGGCCAGAGTGGCAATAAGGGCGAGCAGATACAGTGAATTAAGATGCACTTTAAAGAGGATAGAGAGCACGATCACCGAGCCGATATCATCGAAGGTGGCTAGCGCTAAGACGAAGCCCTTGAGATTATTCTTTTTAAATATCACCAGTGCCGCAAGCACAAAAGGCAGGTCGGTCGCCATTTCGATCCCCCAACCCGTAGTGGGGCTGCCGTTAGCGCGGTTGTAGATGTAGAAGATAAGAGCAGGAACCGCCATGCCCATGCCAGCCGAGAGCGCACTGACCACCAAAATCTTCCGGTTTTGCAATACCCCATGTTTTAATTCAAAGCGCAGTTGTAGCCCTATTACATAAAAGAAGAACCCCAAGAGATAGTCCAAGGTCGCCTCGCGGATCGTGAAGTGCCACCCACCTATCTTCTGATGTTGCTCTAAGAAATGGCTATTAAAATTGGCACCCAACCCAATAGCGAGCAATCCAACGGGGATAAGGAGGTATGCGCAAAAGGTTTCGTTTTTGATGATCCGCAGTAGCGTTTTCACTGCTCCATACCTTTTAATTCCCAGGCGCGCACTCCCCCAAGAATTCCAGCGGTATTCGATGCGATGATGACATCATCCCCCAACGCTTTAAGCACTGTGGCGCTGATTCTGCGCGAATTACCTCCGCCGATATAAACGCGATCCCACCAGAAGACGGGACGCAGATCTTCAATCATGGATTTAATCCGCCGCGACCAGAACATATCTCCTAGGCGACGGCGTTCGTGCTCACCGATCCAGGTGTCATAACTCGTGGCGCGACGCACTGGAGCGTGCGAAAGTTCGATATGTGGGGCTAACTTGCCGCCATCAAACATACAAAAGCCCAGTCCAGTGCCTAAGGTGAAGACCACTTCAAGACCAGAACCAGTGATTAAACCTGCGGCATGTACTTCTGCATCGTTCATGACAAGTGCGGGACGTCCGAAGTAATTAGCCAGTGCGCTTTGCATATCAAATCCACGCCATTGTGCGAGTAGTTCGGGATCTACTTTTGTAAGCGGACCTTTGGTGTTGATGTAATGCGGGGTATGCACCACGACGCCGTGGCGAATCATCCCTGGCATGCCAACTGTGACACGGTCAAAGGCTGGCAGTTGGTTTGCCAACTCTTCGAACGTTGCGATCAAGGTGGTGGGACTTAGTGGATAAGGAGTTGGAGTAGAAATCGGCTGGGCATGGAGAGTTCCTTTACCATCTAGAACCGAAGCCTTAATGCTCAAGCCTCCACAGTCGATCGATAACGTCATCAGATCGACAGCGGTCATCATGCGTTGCCTAAAGTGCTATTTGCCGGTGTAATGCGAGGCGATAGAAGTCAATGCTGCATCCAAGATAGCGAAACCTTCGCGGAGCTCTGCTTCAGTCACATTGCACGGTGGGCAGATATGAATTCTGTTGAAGTTCATAAACGGAATCATGCCCGCCTTCTTGCAGGCGCCCATCAACTCGCCCATCGCTGGGCTCGATCCACCGTATGGGGCAAGTGGCTCGTGAGTTTCGCGATCTTTAACCAGTTCAATCGCCCAGAAGACACCTCTGCCGCGGACTTCGCCGATAACTTTGTGCTTGGCGGCGAGCGCTTCGATCAATGGCTTGATAACTTCTTGCCCAATCTGTGCGGCATGCTCGACCATCTTCTCTTCTGCCATGGCATTGAGAGTTGCGACAGCGGCAGCAGTTGCCAGCGGGTGACCGCTATAAGTAAGCCCACCGGGGAAGACGCGATCATTAAATGTTGCAGCGATCTCATCGCTGATAACAACGCCTCCCAGTGGTACATAGCCACTGTTGACGCCCTTAGCAAAGACAATTAAATCTGGTTCAGCGGTGGAATGCTGGTAAGCGAACCACTTACCAGTTCGACCAAAGCCCGACATAACTTCATCGGCGATCCACATAATCTTGTATTTGTCGCAGAGTGCGCGCACGCCCTCTAAATAACCAGCTGGTGGTATCAATACACCGGCGGTTCCGACGACTGACTCCATCAGGATGGCAGCAATGGTGCTAGCGCCCTCAAAGATAATGACTTGCTCGAGATGTTCTAGCGCGCGCCTGCACTCTTCGGCTTCATCTTTAGCCCAGAATGCGGTGCGATAAAGGTAAGGCCCAAAGAAATGCACATGACCAGTGGCGTGCTCATTAGGCCAGCGCCGTGGATCCCCTGTGGCAGTTACTGCCGTGGTCGTGTTTCCATGATAGCTGCGATAGAAAGAGAGAACCTTATGCTTGCCAGTATGTAGGCGAGCCATGCGCACCGCATTTTCAATTCCATCAGCTCCACCGTTGGTGAAGAAAACTTTGTTGAGGTGAGCACCAGCGAGACCGGAAATCAATTTAGCGGCCTGCGCGCGGGCATCGTTGCCATGCTGTGGTGCGATCGTTGTTAACTTTTCCGCTTGATCCTGAATCGCCTTTACAACCTTAGGATGCTGAAAACCAATGTTGGTAAAGACCAACTGGCTGGAGAAATCCAAGTACTTATTACCGTCGTAATCCCAGAAATAACTTCCAGCGCCACCAGCTACGGGCATAGGGCTGATCTGGCCTTGGGCCGACCAGGAGTGGAATACGTGAGCGCGATCGAGGTCAAATACCTCTTTGCCGCGGGCTGGGTTTGCAATGGGCTCTGTCATAAGCGCTATCTAATCATCTAAATGCTTATGGCGTGCGCAGGCTCGAATTTGGCCGTTCAAATGCTGGGGTGAAGCACCTTTATGGCCGCGACGATCCGGTCGATACCTTCGGCAATTATCTCTTCGCTGGTAGCAAAGTTGAGGCGAATGAACTGACTGCAATCTGGGCCAAAAAGGTACCCTGGCGTAAGCGCAACTTTGCCGCCCTCCAAGATCGCTTTGGCTGGATTCTCACCGAGGTCATAGGCCGACATATCAATCCACGCTAAATAGGTGCAACTCGGCACCTGGTATTTAGCCTTAGGCAATTTATTTTCTAGTTGAACTTGCAAGAATTGGCGATTGCGATCGAGGGTTTCCATCATCGCATCGAGCCACTCGGTAGATTCAAAGGCTTTGGCAGCGGCATGTGCCCCAAAGAGCGATGCCCGGAATCGAACTGAAGGAGGCATACTTTTCGCCAACGCCGAGATGCGCTCTGATTCGGTAATAATGAATGCGCACTTGAGTCCAGCAAGGTTCCAAGCCTTGCTCGCTGCAGTCACGCAGACCCCTACCTGACGTGCATTGTCACTGACACTTAAAAATGGAATAAAGGTAGCTTCATCAAAGACGATAGGACCATGAATCTCATCGCTAAATACATAGACACCGTATTGTGAGGCTAAATCTGCGATCGCCTCTAACTCGGAGCGGGTATGAACAGTGCCAGTAGGATTCTGGGGGTTGCAGAGGAAATGAATCTTTACACCTTGCTTATAACCAGCTTCGATTGCAGCCAGATCCAAGCTGTAACTCATTCCATCTTTGCGCATCGGCGCATCCACAATCTGGCATTTAAGTTCTTTGGCCCAGTTGTACATATTGAGATATACCGGTGAATTAACTAAGACCTTGTCACCTGGCTGCACAATGGTGCGCGCCATTTCGACGGTACCCACACCGACATCGGTACATAAAAAGAATTGCTCGGTATCGACAATCCAGTTCCAGCGATCGCTCGCAAAATCGGCAAAAGCGCGGTTGAGCGAATCCGTCTTTCCCATGTATCCGGTATCGGAGTTGAGCACCATGGAGACCAAGAGATCACGGATCGGTTGCGCCAATTCGAAATCCATCTCGGCGACGGGCAATGGCAAGATATCGGGCGCGAAGCCACTCCATTTTTCGCTGAGACGAGTGCGCAGAATTGCTAAGGGAACGCCTTCGACCTTCATACTTGGAGTCTAATGCTTCTTAGATGCGCCACAATGACAATTGCTCGTTGATAAATTTACGATCAGGATCCAATCCCCCGCGATAGGTGAGCCATGAGGCAAATTGGGGATAAAGCGCATGAAAATCAAAGTCCTGATCGGTAAATAACTTGCCCCAGTGTGGGCGAGAGCTAAATGGTTTGAGTACTGCTTCTAGTGTTGGAAGAAATGCGGTGACCCCAACAAGATCGGGTTTCCAGGTGAAATGAATAGCCAAACTATCCCGACCATAGGTTTCACTCAACCAATTGTCATCAGCAGCGATCGTGCGTAGTTCTGAAACCAAGAGCAGAGGCACAATTTCTCCGCGGATGGCATAAACGGCCTCTAGCGCCGCCACCGCATCTTGGGTATCTACAAAGAACTCGCTCTGTAGTTCATCCCCAAAGCTGGGTGTGAAGTCCAACTTAAAGTGGGGTAGCCGCTCGTGCCATGGCCCAACGCGGCCCAATTGTTCGGTTGCGCTCTTAGTAGATGCGCCTTCCAGCGGATGGAACTTACGCTTGGCGCGGTTGGCGGAAAATAGTTCGTCACCAGGCAAGGTATCAATATCGACGCGAGATTTAACCCAGAGCTGATCAACGAGCAGATCACCCCAGGTCGTAAATGCCGAAACACTATAGCCAGCGCCCATGACCGCTGCAAAGTGATGTAACAAGTTTTCAAAGGGTAGATCGAGGAAGATCGTCTGTGCAACTTCAAAGGTATCGATCGCTTGCAACGTCAGGTGATGAATAATTCCTAGCGCACCTAATCCTATGCGAGCCGAATTGAGTTCATCCCCGGTGATAGTTATGTCATCCCCACCGGCAGTAATCAATTCAATGGAGCGAATAGCGGCAGAGAGGTTTTGATTCTTTAAACCAGATCCGTGGGTACCAGTACTCGTAGCTCCAACAACGGTGATGTGAGGCAGTGATCCCATATTGGGAAGGGCCAACCCTGCGTCATGAAGTGCGATTGCCAACTCGCCGTAGCGCACACCGGCAGCTACGCGGACTTGCTTGCTGACTTGGTCAATCTCGATATCTTGAGGAAAGTGTTCAAAAGAGAGCAGGACATCATTGCTATCGGCGATGCGATTGAAGGAGTGGGCACTTCCTAACGCACGAACCGTATCAGCGGCCATTACCGCAGACTTTATGTCATCGATGCTGGTTGGCCGTACAACAAGGTCGGCATCAAAGGCGACGTTGCCGCTCCAATTCTTCATCTCGCACTCTCCTCTCTGCGAGCAACTCGAATCTGACTCACTACCCCCAAAACAGCAAAGGCAACCATGACTCCAATAACACTAAAAATAATGATGTAGACATCCTTTGGGACATGATTGGCCGATACCAAGATGTAAATCTGCGGCAACATAAAGTTGAGCGCAGACAACCAGCCCCACTTCTGTATTTCCGACCAACGCTTATGAATGACCGCCACAACGAGCCTTGCTGAAGCCAATCCATAGAACCACGATGTAATTAAATCGATGACGAAGAAGAGATAGGGATTAACGCCATACTTATGCAGCGCTTTCCAGACTACAAAGGTTGCAGCAAATGTATAGAGAACAATGGTCGATGCCCAGATTCGCTCCCAGAAGGTCTGACGCTTAGTTCTCACGCTGTCAGCTTACGCAGGCCGCGCTTTGCGACCCAAGGAATGATGGCTGATGTGCTCTGCTGATAATCGGCATATTCGGGATACTTGGCCAGCGAGATCTTCTCGGTAAAACTAGTAGAACCGATGAAGAGAATAGTGAGAAGTACTGGACCTGCGATGGTTCGTTGAAAGAGTAGCCCAATAGAATTACAACCGATCAAGTAGAGCACACACCACTGCGATATCTCGAAGAAGTAATTGGGGTGGCGTGAATACTTGAAGAGACCAGTAGTTACAAAACGGTTATCAGGAGTTCGACCTGAAACGGCAAATCGCTTCTTGGATTGCTGGAAATTCCATTGCTGTTGATCTGCGATGGTTTCACCTATCAAGAACAGTGCAAAGATCACCAGGAGCAATAGATCCCAAGCATCAAAGGGGGTTGCCTGGTGGCGATATGCCGTAAGAGCAGGAAGTGAAATCAAAACCAACAAGAAATTCTGATAGAGGACGATGAAGAAGATATTGAACAACTGAAACTGCCAGCTTTTCATGCTGGCGCGCAATATCGGCCAGCGGTAATCCTCAGTTCCGGAATATCCACCCTTGCGAGCAAAGTTGAAGGTGAGGCGAGCACCCCATACCAAGACGAGGATCGCCATCACGTTGAGGCGAGCGTTGTGGAAATGGGCGGCACGGGCGAACTCCCCCACATAGATCACCGGCGTGATTGACCACATCCGGTCTACCCACGAGTGCTCTTTGGTGACTATCGAGAGAATCCAACAGGCGCCACAGACTATGGCAAAGGTGAGCCAGACCAGATGAAGAGGAGTCATGGCGCGATTTTAACCCAGCACAATAGATATTGAGTGAAATAATGCGATATGCGAAGTTGGGGTTATATGGCGATGTTGCTATTCACTGTCGTCGGCTCATTCTGGCTCGAGATCTTTCTCAAGGTTGCAGTCTTGCGACGCCTGCGCCGCCTTGCACTAAGCATTCTGCCTATTGCACTTCTCTTTGTGGGTTGGGATGGCTACGCAATATCGCGTCACCACTGGCACTTTGATCTCACGCAGATCCTGCAAATATATGGCCCATTCAATATTCCCATCGAGGAATACCTCTTCTTTATTATCGTGCCCATTGCAGCCATCATGACGCTAGAAGCAGTGCGCACGCGCCGACCGCATTGGTCGATTGGAGATGAATCGTGACGTATACCCAGATCGCTTTTCTTGGCTTGGCCTGTGCTGCCGCACTCGACCTTTACCTGCTGCGCACCAGATTGCTCCTTCGCAGAGCATTTTGGAGTTCGTACGCCATCATTCTCCCCTTCCAACTGCTGACCAATTGGTGGCTCACCTCGCGCAATATCGTGATGTACGAGAAGAGTCAGATTCTGGGGCCGCGGTTAGCCAGCGCTCCGCTGGAAGATATCGCCTTTGGTTTTGCGCTCATTCTGGGCGTTCTCTCACTCTGGGTCTTCTGGGGCCGGCGTGGAATTGAACGCAATAAATAATCCGTAGAATTGCTGCATGGAACTCCAGAAGGTCATCTTGTACTACGGCTTCGCGCCGCTACACGACCCCGAAGCGATTCGTTTATGGCAGACCAAGTTGGCAGCAGATCTCAATCTCAAGGGTCGTATCTTGATCTCCAAGCATGGGATCAATGGAACTCTGGGCGGCAATATGTCTGACCTTAAAAAATACGTAAGTGCTACCAAAAAGTACTCTGGCTTCAAGAAGATTGATTTCAAATGGTCCGAAGGCACTGGCTCCGATTTTCCCCGTCTGGCGGTAAAGGTGAAGGAAGAGCTCGTTGATTTCGGCTCACATCTAGATATTAAGGTAAATGAGAAGGGCGTCGTCAACGGCGGCAAACACCTCAAACCTTACGAAGTCAACAAACTCGTAGAAGAACGTGGCGATGATGTCTTGTTCTTTGATGGCCGCAATGGCTATGAGGCGAAGATCGGTAAATTTAAGAACGCGATCGTCCCAGATGTCACTCACACTCGCGACTTCGTCTCCGAAATCGAATCGGGCAAGTACGACCACTTAAAAGATAAACCGATCGTTACATACTGCACCGGTGGAATCCGCTGTGAAATTCTCTCTACCGTCTTTGTAGAACGGGGTTTTAAAGAGGTTTACCAGATCGAAGGCGGCATCGTTCGCTATGCCCAGAAATATGGCGATGACGAACTCTGGCAGGGCTCGCTCTATACCTTTGATGCTCGTATGACGCTAGATTTCTCTGACCACACCCCAGTCTTGGGCGAATGTGAAAAATGTGGGGGTGCTACCAAGCAGTTCTACAACTGCGGCAAGATTTCGTGTCACTCACTAATTCTCTTATGTGATTCTTGCGGCGCTGACAGTGCTAATAAAATCTGCACCCATGAATATAGCCCGCGTGATTCTGAAATGGTTGGGTAGTTACTTCCCAATCATAGCTAAGGCAGCCTGGTAATTCTGATGTGCCGTAGCGATTGCTTGGTTATATGCCGTGATAATCCCCTTGGCTGCTGCTTTGTAAGCCGCGCGTGCTGCCTGCACCGTAGCCTTCTCTTTACCCGCTGATTGCATGAGGGTTGCATTGGCATCAGCGAAAGCTAAATCGCGACCGTTCTGGGCGCTGAGAAGTGCTGCGCGATAAGTGGCGCGAGCAGCCTTTTGTAAAGCTTTGTTTGCTGCGGCTGTCGTTCTAGGTGGCGGTGTGACTACCGCCGTCCCTACAGAGCTCGCCATTGCGGGCGGAGTAAATGTATCCAGATAGAGCGGTGAAAAACCGAAGGCCGAAGCCACACCAAGTACGACTAACAACCGCTTCATGAAATTAATTATCCACCTAATTTTCCCAGGGCGTACCACTATTATCACTGAATGAAGTTCGGGCGCGGCTTTCTCATCGCGGTCATGTCGTTATGCCTCATGGCAACTTCACAGTTGCCACTATCTTCCGCGCTCACTCCAAAAGCCTCCATCGTGCAATTGAGGATAAATAGTCCAGAGAAGGATTTTCCCATCCGCAGTGTTTTTGTATTGACCCCCGCGGTTCCTGCCGATCAAGTTCCGCTCTTACCCGTGGTCTACATGTTGCATGGCTGGCCCGGAACCCCCGGTGGCCTGATCGCGGGAGTACAAGTTTCCCTGGCAGCGGCATTTGCAAAAGGGCTAGCCCCATTTATCGCGGTATTCCCCGACGGCAATGCCACCACGCATGCAGATTCCGAATGGGCGGACTCATATGATGGACGCGCCATGATCGAGAGCTGGCTCACCACAAAGGTGATTCAAACAGTCGAAGCGGGAGATATCCGCAACCGCAGCGATCGCGCTCTCTTGGGTTTTTCTATGGGTGGATATGGTGCAGCAATTATTGGCTTGCATCATCCAGAGCTCTTCGGTCAAGTTGTCACACTAGCGGGTTACTTTGTTGTTGATGATTTAACAAATGCATTTGGCTCAGGATCGGCAACAGATAAGAGACACAAGTATCAAACGCCTTCCACGTATCTCAAAGTAGCGAACAAGGTGCGCTGGTTCCTTGGTGAATCTAACCAGGATTACACCTTCTTGATTCGTGGCCAATCTGCAGCCTGGGGCGCAAAGCTCAAGAGCGTAAAAGCGAATTACAGCTTAAACACGAATATCGGCGGAGGTCACAGCTATCTCTTCGTGAACGCTGAAGTCCCGCTCATCGTTAAGTGGTTTAAGTGGGGGGCACACACTTCGCCAACGCCGACTCCAAGTGAATCTGCGACACCTCTCCCTATTGATTCTCAGTTAGCCTCCCCAAGCCCAGCCGCGTAGCACTATGTTCACCTGATTTTTCAGTGACGTTCGCCTGTTCGCTCTCACCTGTTCGCCGCAATGCCATGAGATGGCCTCGTTAGTTGATCTATTTTCTACTCACTTTTCTACTCACTTTTCTACTCACTTTTCTACTCATTGAGAGAGGCTTTGCATGAAACTCAATCTCCTTAAGTCAGCCGTAGTTGTCGCTGGCATATCAGTTGCGGGAATGCTGCTCGGGGCATCTATTATCACGCCATCGGAAGCAGCAAGCACCGCAACTCCCCTAGTCATCTACGCAGCTGAAGGTTATGACCAAGTCGCAGCCGATGCATTTACGAAGGCGACAGGAATCAAGACCGTTCTGCACGATGACAGCACAGGTCCATTACTGGCCAAGGTTTCCGCTGAAAAGGCTAACCCGCAATTTGGTGTTCTCTGGGTAGATGGAAATACCGCATTCGCAGCGCTAGATAAGCAAGGTCAACTCCTTCCTTACACCCCAATGGCCAAGTTCTCAGCAGCTGGAAACTCAGTCGTTCCTGCAGATCATTCATACATCCCGACAGGTTTGACCACCATGGCCGCTTTGATTTATAACTCTGCCAAGGTGATGACCCTTCCAAAGACTTACAACGATCTACTGAACCCTATGTACAAGGGTCAAATCGGTATGAATGATCCAAATCAATCAGGTCCTACATACCCATTTATTGCCGGCTTGATGAACCAATTCGGTGGAAAATCAGTTACCGCTGGCGAGGCATTCCTCACCAAGCTCAAAGCAAATGGCCTCGTTGTTAACAACACCAACGGCGATACCCTGCATGCTCTGGAAACCGGTGTCATCAACATGGGATTAATTCAATCTTCAGCGGCACAAGGCGAAGTACTCAAGCTGGCTAAGACTCCAGTTGCTGGTTTCACTCCAAAGGTTCTCTACCTTGCCAAGTCAACACTTCTACCTAGCGTTATCGCCATCGATAAAGGTGCATCTGCGACAGTCCAAGCAGAGGCAAAGAAGTTCATCGATTACATCTTGTCACCAGCAGGGCAAGCAATCATGCACACCGGTGATCCACAAGGTGATTCTCTCTACTGGTCGATCATCCCAGGTGTTGGAAATCTACCTGGAGCCGGAACACTTCCCGCTTCCTACCAATCAATTGATCCATATTTCTGGGGACCACTTGAAGGTGGCATCAATGCTTGGTTTACAAAGAACATCCGCGGTTAATCTTTAAATCGGAACCCCAAATACCTCGTTTGCACCGTTTGCTCGCATTATGCGAGGGTGCGTACGAGGTATTTGCCTTTTCTAGCCCAGATCAATATTGCAACATCGTAGAGAAGCTTCACTGATCCAGCCACGACAAGTGGAGCCCCAATAGCTATATGTTGTAACGCAGCGCTAATCGTCGGAGCGGCTGGGCGCACTGAATAGCGGGCGGCATTGGTGACTGCTGCAGCAGCCATTCGATCCTCTGCAGGGACTACCGCCATAATTAGCGCCTGACGGGTCGGAATATCCATCTGTGACATTGAAGCGCGCAACATTAAAAAGACGATCGCTAGCTTTAAATTTCCACAGAATGCCGCGGTGATAAAGAATGCGTTGCTAGCAAGGTGAGTTGAGACCATCGTGGCCACTAAACCGATGCGCTCTGCCAAGAGTGGCGCCAAGAACATGCTGAGGGCAGCGAGAAGAGCAAAGATAAAGAAGATATAACCCAGCAACGAGGCGGAGGCGTGATATCGGCTGGTGAGGTAATAAGAAAGCCAGGCAGATGTCGTAAGCCCACCGGCCGCAGAATCGAAGGCGAAGAGAGTCGAGAGCTGAATGATGCGACCACGCACGGGGGAATCTTTAAGGCCACGGGTTGCACTTATAGGAGCCGTGCGAGCAGGCAGTTCTATGGAGTGAGCGATCCACCACCCAAGAAGGCCAAGAGGGAGCAGAATATAGAAACCAATGTAGGTGGTGTCGAATCGTTGTACGTGGCTCAACCATCCCTGCGTAAGTGCACCGAGCGATCCAAAAGTTGCAGCTACTCCGTTATAGCGCCCAAAGATTGCAGCAAATTTACTACTGTGGTGTTCACCAGCGAGCATCGTCTGCTCCAGCGTCGTAGCGGGTCCATTGTCATTCGCATCTGTAGAAAGTACGCCGGTCAATCCAACGAGCCCGATCGTCCAAGGAGTGGGATGCAGCGCAATAATCAATCCTGCAAGGGCAAGTAATCCATAGATCCACTTATAGGCCCGCACCTGTCCGATATGTTCGCCAAAGCGCATCAAGATCAAAGAAGCTAGCGCCGCCCCAAGAACAATAGAGCTAAGCACCAGACCAACTTCTAGGGTAGAAGCGTGGCTCTCTGCCAATAAATGTCCAAGCAGGATAGCGGTAAATCCATATGCAAACGCTCGAACACCTTGCGCAGCAATTATGCGCGAGGTGTTAGTGGTTAGCGTGAGCTTCTAACAACGCGCGAAAGGCTGTAGGCCAAGAAGAGCGCTACAAAGAATGGCACGGTGCCCCAGGTGAATGCCGAGACCTTAATGGTCGCGGTTAAGATGAATGCAATCACAATCCCAGCAGCAATGCGCCAATCATCGCCCACGATGAAGTCAACCCAGAACTCTCCAAAGGAGATCAGCGACTGCAGGCCCTTGCTCCGTTCAATCTTCTCAATATCTTGCTCCAGGATTTCAAAGGTGGTCTCGGCAGTACTTGCCACTACTGCTACGCGTTGCTTTGCCAAAGTTCCCTTAAGTACTTGAACCAAGATAAATGCAAAGATTGCGACGCCTGCGATCAATCCGAGGACCGCCCAGTTATCTCCAGGCCATTTCTTGCTTGCACCAGCTGATCCTTCAGCGCCCCAGAAGATTCCAAAGGCGGTGAGCAAAATGCCTACGCCAAATTTCATGGTGTTCTCCGGAACCTTAGAGAGTGGGGTGCGCAGTGCAAATCCGGTCACGACAACGATTGCAACCGCAGCGAGAGCTGCGATAGAAGCAAGCCCTACCTTGTGATCGATAGTTCCGAAGGTGAGGACAATGAATGCAACTTCCAAACCTTCGAGCAGAACACCTTTGTAAGAGAGAGTGAAGGCGTACCAGTCTGCAACGCCATGACGGGTCTCTTTGGCAGCGATACGAGCGGCCGCAAGCTCCTCTTGAAAGATTTTATCTTCATCGTGTAGCGCTTTATATCCGCTCGAACGAAGGATTGCTTTGCGCAACCAGGTAAGACCGAAGACCAGCAATAGACCACCGACGACGATACGCAAGAAGGAGATCGGCAGATGAGAGATTGCCGGTCCAAAGGCGGCAATAATTAATGCCAGCGTTAATAGGCCAGCGATAACCCCGCGCCAAGCGGACTTCCAATCGCGGGCGGTACCAGCGGCAAGAACTATAGTGACTGCTTCGACCGCCTCGACGGCGCAGGCAAAGAAGACTGAGATGAATAACGCTACCGATGTACCTTGCATATTTATGTGCTCCTAGACCTGGTTTAATTTATATGAGTTATTTGCTGTGGGCTAATTCTTCAATTGCCGCTTCTACTGCTACACGCTCTTCACTGGGAAAGGCCAAGCAGTTATGCGGGTCAATATAGATATCTACTTTAGAGCCTCGCGCGGTGGATTCGGTGGCAAAGACGCTAGAAATGACCCCGAATTCGCATTCAACTACATGCTCGTACCCCCGACCGCGATAAGCGACGTCGAGAACGATGGCAGGCAGTGAGTTGGAGCGATGATCACTCAAACTTGTGGCGCTTGGTCGGATCAAAACTTCGACGCTATCTCCAACTTTGAGTTCGGCTGAGGTGCGGCATTCAATGCGACGTTTGCCTAGTGCAACTTCTACCTTATGGCCATGAGCTTGCGTAACGGTTCCAAGGAAACTTCCTGAAATTCCAGTGAATGCGGCAACAAAGCGATTAGCAGGGTGGCGATAGATCTCTTCAGGTGTTGCAATCTGCTGCAACTCTCCAGAACGTAAGACGCCGATCTGGTCAGCTAGTGCGAAGGCTTCAGACTGATCGTGGGTAATGTAACAAGCAGTCGCTCCAATTTCTCGGGTTAAAGTTGCAATCTCCACACGTAGGCGTTCGCGCAGATCTGCATCAAGATTTGAGAGTGGCTCGTCAAAGAGCAAGAGGGACGGGCGACCAACTATGGCTCGTGCCAGTGCAACGCGCTGCTGCTCTCCCCCAGAAAGTTGAAACGGGTAGTTAGGACCCTTAGCCGACAGACCTACCCGTTCCAACGCTTCGTTGACACGCCGCATGGCTTCGGTCGTATCAAGATTGCGGCGTTTGATGGCATATTCCACATTTTCGAATGCGGTCATATGTGGCCATAGTGCATAGTCCTGGAAGACCATGGCCAGATCGCGCTTCTCTGGGGCCATATGAAAACCATTATTTGCCACCTCGCGATCGCCGAAGTAAATCGAACCTGTATCCAATCGTTCAATTCCTGCAATGGAACGAATCAGAGTGGACTTACCCGAGCCAGAGGGGCCGAGCAGCACTGTAAATGTGCCAGGCTCGATCGTGAGATCGAAGTTATTGAGAGCTTTGAGAGTTCCGTAATGCTTCGAAGCGCCTCGGATCTCGACCCGATAGGCATTAACGTGCTTGTTCTGTGTCATCGTTGATTTCCCAATCTCTTCCAGCCGGGTGGAGCAAAGCGATTAAATAAGAAGAATGCAATACCAACTACGACAAGTGCCCAGAGGATTGAGAGCACTTCAATTGCCGTTCCCCCGCCGTAATCGAATCCGGCAAGCGAGAGTTCAATACCTACGGCTACCGGAGGGCTACCTGGTGGATACAAGAGTTCTGAAACTGGCAACTCGAGCAAGGTCCCAGAGAATGTCAGCAGCCATGCGATAAGCAAAGGGCGTGCAATCAGGGGCATCGTGACATCAACCCATGCTCTAGCTGCGGCGCTACCGTGTACGCGAGCTGCATCCATCATCGACTCTTGGATCTGTCCCATATTTCCCACGAGCGAACGTGAGGTCGACGGAAGGGCATTCGCTGTGTATGCCAGCGCCAACAAGAAAGAGGTTCCGTATATATGTAGGCCGAGATCATTTATAAACTTAAGGTTGTATGTAAATATGTATCCGATCGCAAAAACAATGCCGGGTAATGCAACTGCTGCAAGCAGGAAGAAGTCAACGAATTTCTTGGAACGGGTATTTCGCGCGGAGGTTAAAACTTTGGAGGCAATCGCGGCGAGCCCTACGGCAAGGGTTGCTGTGATAAGTGACATCTCCGTCGAATAGATCAATGGGTTACGTAAGAATCGAGAATGCAGGACTCGGGAATAATTACTGAAATTAATTGTGTAATGACTAAGAAGACTACCCAGCCCTTGTAACATCGAAGCTGAAATTGCTCCAAAGACAGGGATCCCTAGCGTGATCAGAAGCAACACGACGATATAAGTGCTACTACCGAACTTACCAAGGAATGAGAGCTTTGCAATCGTGACTGGACGAGTCCGTCCGCTGAGGGTTCTAAAACTGCGCCCCCGTAGCGCCCGGTTCTGTGCCAAAATAGCAAGGATCACAAGTGCTAGCAAGGTAATACTGGTTGCCGCAGAGACCGGGAAGTTCACTGGAATCGAATTGATACCTTGATAGAGCTGATACGTAGCAACACTAAAATGTCCAACGCTGGAAAGTGTGGATGCGACCCCGAAATCACTGATGGCCTCGGCGAAAACGATCGCCATCGCGGAAAAGAGCGATGGCATGAGCAAGCTAGCCATGACTTTGAGCGCTGCAAATCGATTCCCACCATGAACGCGTACTGCTTGTTCAAACTCTTCTCCTAGTCCGCGCATTGCATTGGCGATCACTAAATATGCAAAGGGAATTCCCTTGACCATTAAGACCATGCAAATTCCGACTGGGCCGTAGAGCAAGTTTCGTATCGGGGTGACCGAAAAGCCCATGATTTCTAGGACCCCGCGCTGTTCAAATAGACGTTGCCATCCAAGGGCAATCAAATACGAAGGTGCGAGGAAGAGCGCGAAGATAGTGGTGTTCCATAAAATGCGAGCTGGCGAGTTAGTCCGCAAGACCAGCCATGCCATCGAGAGCGCAATGATCATGGCGCCTACTGCAGCGATTATGCCAATTATTAAGGAGTGAAGAAGTGCGATTCCATATGCCCCAGAGAAGACTGGTTTGAAACTAGAGAGCGTGATCCACTGATGCCCCTGTGACATTAACCGTGGGCTGAAAGCAACTGATAAGAAGAGAAGGATTGGTATTACAAGTATGAATGTAATCAAAGTCCAAAAGACAGCCATCGGCGTGATGCGAACGCGGCGGATAAGTCGCGTATATGGAGAGGGCTCTTTGGAAAATGGCACTCGATCGCGAACTATGAGCCCGCCATCGAGTGCCATCTATGTATTTCTTAGTTCAATGCCTAGTAATTACTCGGGATAATTACTTGGTACGGATATTAGCTGTGAACCAGGCATCAACTTCACTCTGGAGTGGGCCCCAGGTGTAAGGGTCAATGATCTGGTAAGCAGTTGGAAGAGCTGGAACGTACTTGTTCGGTGTAGTTCCGGTGATCGATGGATAGCAGAGAACGTCGGAGTTTACTGTCGCATCCGTGCTAGCCAAGATTGCCTGTCCGGCAGGTGACAGTACGAACTTCACGAAGGCTTGAGCTCCAGCAATTTCTGCTGCGGAACGCTTTCCATCAATGGCAAGGGAGCTTGGCATCAAAGTTGGGCGACCTGGGTAGACGATCTGTGGATTGAAGCCCTTAACGGGATTCGCCTTGAATTTGATGATTTCAGCGAGAGCTGCGGTGTTTTGAACCAAGCCCATCTTGATCTGTCCAATTTCAAGAGCGTGAATTGTTGGACCATTCTTATCGTTAACGGCAAGGCCATTCTTCTTGAGAGCAAGAAGGAAGTTTTTGCCAGCATCCTCTGAACCGAGTTGGTTCATTAGGCCTGCGATGAATGGGTAGGTTGGACCAGAGATGTTGGGATCGTTCATTCCGATTTGACCTTTGTACTTCGAGCGTAACATCGCTGGCAGAGTTGCAGGCGGCGTTGGAAGTGTGGCGGCGTTGTAAAGACCAGCAACCATCACTGTTGAACCTGTGATCGCATACGAATTATTCTTCGGTGCCAAACGCTTGCCGAGTGAAGAGTATGCAGGCTTGAAGTTAAGTGGAGCGAGGTTTCCATTGGTATCAGCAGCTGCCGCCCAGGTATCTCCGTCAGCCCAGAAGAGACCCCATTGTGGGTTTGTACCTTCTGCAGCAACCTTGGCGAGCAAGGGACCAGTAGAGCCACCGACATCGACGACTTGGTAAGTAGATTGTGAAGCATTGAATGCCTTGATCTCATCCGGGGCATATCCGATGGCTTCGTAAAGATTAATAGTGGTGGGGGCGGCGTGCGCTGCTTGTGCGCTTAGACCGACTGCCGCAAATACCAGCGATGCCGCGAGAGCTACGCTCTTCTTGAAAGAATTTAGACGCATTCATATTCCTAACCTTGGGTGAACGGGTAGGCGTAGTACACC
>Ga0214247_1000390_pt1 | contig 28993 bp, 20 predicted proteins | sample TroBogypolimnion_18_FD_153085 | JGI IMG/M metagenome (GOLD analysis project Ga0214247, IMG submission 153085) | Freshwater microbial communities from Trout Bog Lake, WI - 03JUN2009 hypolimnion | ecosystem: Environmental > Aquatic > Freshwater > Lake > Hypolimnion/Profundal zone ... | reverse complement strand
CTGGCTTACCGGGTGTAGTGAGAGCGAAAGCAAGAAAAGCTTCCCAAGTGAGTGAACCATGCGTAAAGGCAGACCTGGGGCATCAAACACATTGGCTTTAACAATTCGATTAAAGCGGAGTCATTCACATTCCTGGTCCTGTCGGCAAGTTAATTCCTTGCTGAGGCGTACGTAACTAGACTGACCGAATAGCCAATAGGCTGTCTAGAGCGTCAAAAGCTGCATACTTCATGTAATACGCCCCCCTGTACAAATCTCGCGAATACTAATTCCGTTTTTGTACAGGGGGGTGGACTCTTCTAACTGCGCCTCCATCAGAGCAACTGAAAGTGAATATGACTTAAATTACTTGATGGACTTCACTGTGAATTGAGACAAGAGATGGGCGCTTAGGAGGATACGTTTATTCCTGTATAAATCTATATAGTTACTGTTATGCCAAGTCATTAAGGAGAATATAGGTAAAGCATTACAACTACTATTTAAATAGAAATAATAAGGGCATGAACCATTCATTCTCCCCCATCCAAGCGTCACTTTACTTAAACAAGAAACCAAGCACTATATATTCTTATATTCGACGGAAACAATTGAAATGCTCCAAAACTAGTACTGGGATTACAATCTCAAAAACCGAATTGGACCGTCTGGCAATGTCGCTTCAGAAGTAGGTATTTCCAAAATTACGTCCTTGGTATCACATACCTCGAGGTGCATAATCGGGAAAACCCCATGTCTTTGGCATAAATACCTTCCAAGTGGAGGCAGTTGCCCAACCAGGTCGAATATATGGTCCGCTCGCGAACATGGCACCCCTAGGGTTAAACGCAAGTGGATTCCAAACTGACTCAGGGTTTTCCCTCAGGTGTCGCTTATGAGGCTGGGCAGTTGCCAGATTTTCCCTTTTATAAACTCTGAAAGTGACGAATCGACCTTGAAAATTACCCCCAGACCTAAGCTTAAAAATAATTCAAGGAAATCAATCCAATTAACCTAAAGAATTTCTTACTCGGCGTAGGATTGAGGAAAATATGAAATAGAGCTCAAAGGCGATAGGAGGGTTCTTATGCCCATACTTGACCAAGGAAAAGTAGAAAAAGCGGTAAAGGAACTACTAGTAGACCTTGGAGATGAACTCCCAAAAGCTAAGAAAAAAGTCGGTAAAAAGGTTATCGACCCCCTCACCGTGCTATTAGATTTAAAAAACTTAGGTGACTCCATTGATTGGGAAGAGCGCCTTGCTATTGACCAGTTATATCGGATACGCAGCATGAAGCTTGGATATTTTCATCAAACCTTGCTGGCGCTTCATCCTGATTGGGAAGAACTTCCCATAAGCAAGGGAAACCCTGACTTGGTAAACCACAAAAGAAAACTAATTATCGAACTAAAAGCACGGAGAAATACTGTAAAGGCATCGGATTTATATCAGACGTATGAAAATCTCCTCGAGTGGACGAACCGAGGATACGACGGATATCGGGCGGCATTTACTTATATATTGCCCGAGCATCGAACTCACCTTGATGCTCCCATGCATTTCACCCCGTCAGTCGCAAAGACTAAAACGAAGAAGGCTGCTGATGACCGCGTGCTTGAATTGGACGGGAGGCTACTTTGGGCAATTACTACATCGCCACGCCCGGGAATTCCTCTACCACCATATGAAAACCCTGATGCTATCTTCGAAATATATGAGCAAGTGACTGAAGCAATAGCTTCTCTAACTAAAGGAAAAATGAGCCAATCTGCAGTTTCCACAATACGAGAAATCGCCAGAGACTCCTTTAACCTCTAATGTCGGTGGGTCTTGGTAACCTCTGCCTATGGCAAAGGTTATTGAAGTTGATTTAGTCCCTGTCCACGAGGCAGCTATACGCCTAAAAGTGTCCTCGGACACCATTCGTAGGTGGGAGAAAAAGGGATTAATCAAAGCAGTCAAAGGGGCTCATGGTGAAAGACTATTTTCACACGAGGAAATCTCTAGAGTTAATAGCAAGAGCTCGTCCTCAGATGCTCCGTGGCGCGTTTTAAGTGCCTCTCAATCTAATTTAAAATCTATCGAGTTATTTTGTGGTGCTGGAGGCTTAGCACTTGGAATGCACAATGCAGGAATAAAATCTCAACTTCTCGTCGATAATGATAAAGACTCTATAAAGACACTGCAGCAAAATAGACCGAATTGGAATTCAATGTGTGCGAGTGTTCTAGATATTGACCTCCTGGAATACCGTGGAAATATTGACATCATGGCGGGCGGTTTTCCTTGTCAAGCATTTTCATATGCTGGAAAAAGTCTTGGATTTGCTGACACTCGCGGTACCTTGTTTTACGAGTACGCCCGCTTAATTGAACAAGTAAAACCTCGCTTGGTACTCGGAGAAAATGTGCGAGGACTTTTGAACCACGATAATGGAAGAACTTTGAGTGTCATCGTAAATGAACTTGAAAATCTAGGATATAAAGTTGCATATAAGGTTTTGAGGGCTCAATTTTTAGACGTTCCTCAAAAAAGGGAAAGACTAATAATTTTTGGAATCAGAAACGATATTGATAGTGACATCTACTTTCCTATTGAAAAGGACTACACCATCAATTTACGGGCAGCTTTGAAGGGCGTACCCAAGTCCCCTGGACAGGAATACAGTCCTAGCAAGAAGGAGGTCATGGAAATGGTTCCCGAAGGTGGATATTGGCGCGACCTACCGATTGAAATTCAAAAACAATTTATGGGTGGTAGTTTCCATCTTGGTGGTGGAAAAACTGGCATGGCACGTCGCCTCGCATGGGCGGAGCCTTCTCTAACACTTACTTGCAACCCTGCACAGAAACAGACAGAGCGTTGCCATCCTCGCGAAACAAGACCATTAACCATTAGGGAATATGCTCGAATCCAAACCTTCCCAGATGAATGGGAATTTGCTGGAAGTGTTTCGTCGCAATATCGCCAAATTGGAAATGCGGTACCCGTTAACCTGGGATATCAAATAGGACTCGCGATGAGAAAAATGCTTGGCGTTCCTGCCCGCTCAGCTGAAGGAGCTGCGGAGTTACAATCTTTGGAAATGTAGTTAGCAACCAGTAAGCAACTGGACTATGGGAGACACCCTTCACAGCCTCAAATTTCAATGTAAACTTAGTTCAAAACTTCATAAATGTGAGCATAAGAACTTAAATCTGGTATCTCTTAATCACCGGGTCGGGGGTTCGAGTCCCTCACAACGCACTTAGAATGAATGATAATTCACGTGCAGAATTTATGAATCTAGAAGTATGAATGATTTGCAAATCAGTGCCCCCGCAATTTCGAATCGCGAGATGGGTCGTGGAGATAACATCCGCCTATGGCACGTGAAGCAAAAATCAAGAATGGGTTTACCCCTAAAGTCTGTGCCAGCTGCCGCTTAGAGTTTGAATGGCGTAAAAAATGGGCTCGTGACTGGGACCAAGTTAAGTTCTGCAGCGACAAATGCCGAGGTGAATCAAAGAGAGCATGAGACTTTTATATATCCCCTTTGATCACTTGCATCGCAATTATGGAGTCCTTCGGAAGGCAGATCCCGCAACCGATGTCGTGGTCTTCGTACGGAGCGAAAGAATGTGCGACCCAGCTCGTTGGAATTCAATTCGACTCTATTTCCTAATTTCCAGCGCTCGGCATTTCGCATTGAAACTTGAGGGGCAAGGATTCACGGTCCATTATTTAAAGGCTGCGTCAACTGCGGACGGACTTAAATCTGCCAGAGAGCTAACCGGCATTCAAGAAATTTGGTGTGCTCAATCTTCTTCGTTTCGATCTGAATCCTTGCTCACAAGCATCGGAGTGAACTTTGTCGAAAATGATTTCTTCTTAACCTCTAGAACCCTATTTCATAGTTGGGCTGATGGGCAGAAGAGCTATCTGATGGAAAATTTCTATAGAAAACAGCGGGTGCGACTCAACGTTCTGATGAATGGCAAAGAGCCCATCGGTGGTCAATGGAACTTCGATAAATCCAATCGGCTGCCGCCACCGAAAGCCTACGAGTGGCCTGGATACCTGCGCCATGAGCCTGACCAGATTGATCTCGAAGTCGCAACAGAACTTGGAATTGCCGCACCGACTGATTGGGCTACAACCCGCGAAGGCGCATTGCAACAAATGAACTATTTTCTCGAAAAGCACTTTGCTCAATTTGGTCCATATGAAGATGCCATGACCACTGATAACTGGGCCCTTCACCACTCTTTGCTCAGTCCTTATATAAATAACGGCCTGCTGCACCCCTCAGAAGTAATCACTGCTGCAATCACAAGATATAACGTTGGAGATATTCCCATTGAATCCTGTGAGGCCTTTATCCGACAAATTATCGGTTGGCGCGAATACATAAACGGGATGTATTGGTATCTCGGCGCTGATTACCGAGAAAATAACCACCTCAACGCCCAGCGCGCACTGCTTCCGCTCTTTGAGCACCCGGAGAAGACTTCAATGAACTGCGTTAAGGTGACTGTAGAAGATACGAAAACTCGCGGGTGGGTTCACCACATTCCCCGCCTCATGATCCTTAGCAACCTTGCTCTCATCACCGGTACCCAGCCCCAAGAATTTCTGGATTGGATGCGCCGCGAATTTATCGATGCCAGTGAATGGGTAATGGTGCCCAATGTAATTGGTATGGGAGTGCACGCAGATGGAGGCCAGATGATGACCAAGCCATATGCAGCAGGCGGTGCTTACATCTCAAGAATGTCCAACTACTGCAAGCCTTGTGTATACGACCCGAAACTACGAACGGGAGAGAGCGCCTGCCCTTTCACGACCTTGTACTGGGACTTCTTGGATAGAAATCGTGAAGTATTTGCAAAGAACCACCGCATGGCTCAGCAGTTTGGTGGGTTAGGACGTTTGAGTGATCTAGATAAGGTGAAGGAACGTGCTCATCAAGTCCTCGCTGGACTTGATGAAGGAACTATTTAGTTACCCCATTCGCCTGAGCCTCTTTCGGCTTATCGTGAAAGAAGATCTGGGCAACAAAAAAGACCCCGCAGAGGCGAGGTCTTCTGCCACTCTTTTAGGCGGGCAATTTGCTGGGCGCGACTCCTCGCCACGCACTAATCCTGCGATTCTCGCCAACCCCCTTGTAGGTCATCGCAATTTTATGGTGCTCTGACTATTACATTGCATAGAAGCGCGGTCTAGCATGAACGTCGTGAGTCGTCCGTGGCAGATTCTTCTAGTCTCCTTGGCAATATCGTTGCCCATCTTTGCTACTCCAGATTCACTAGCGGCCGTAAAAGCAGGAACAACCTGCCCAAAAGCGGGAAAGACCAGCATTTACCTGGGAAAGAAATTCACCTGCGTTAAGTCAGGTAGCAAATTGACTTGGAATAAGGGTGTGAAGATCCCGGTATCGATCCCACCGAGCAGCTCTCCCATGCCAACTCCTAGCGAGACTCCTTCGCCAACTCCTAGCGAGACTCCTTCACCAACTCCCACAGCAACACCAATTCCTACACCTACAATTGATTTGAGTTCACTACCTGCAAGTGATGGAAGCATTATTGATAATTCAACAATCAAGGGCAAGGCAATTTTCGGATACCAAGGGTGGTTTGGGTGCCCGCAGGATGACACCGGCCCTGGCTGGGTCCACTGGTTCGATTACGGAAAACTTCCCGTATCTACTTCACTCACCGTTGACTTTTGGCCAGATACCAGCGAACTAACTTCATCAGAGTTATGTCCTACTCAGATTCAACTCCCCAACGGCCAGCCGCTCAACGGATACTCTGGTTACAACCTACTTACTGTGATGCGTCACTTCGCATGGATGCAACAGTACAAAATCGATGGTGTCGCGCTGCAAAGGTTTCTAGCTCCGATGTTAGATCCCAGGTTTTACCAACATGGTTTAACTCTTCTGACTAACGAACAAAAGGCTGCAGAACGATATGGCCGTGTTATCTATCTCGAGTACGACTTCAGCAGCACCTTAAGCGGAGACCAGCTTGTAAATATGGTGGAAAATGATTGGAAAGATCAGGTAGATAAAGGGCTGACGCAGAGTTCCAGCTATCTCCACGAAAAGGGCCTACCCATGGTTGAACTCTGGGGTATCGGAATACCCGGATCCGACAATCTATCGGCAGCCAATGTGATGGATCTGCTTTCATTCTTTCAAGCAAATCCAGATCAAAAATATCGGGCAACTGTGATTGGTGGAACTGGTTCTTACTGGCGGACGGGAACTGGTGATGCACAACCCGGAGCCGATTGGGCAAAGGCCTATCGCACCTTTGATTTTATTAACCCTTGGGCGGTAGGACGATTTGGTTCCCACTTTGTTTCTGAAGGCCAGACATATCTGCAAAATGTCACCATCCCCGATATTCAAGAGACTCAAAAACTTGGAATCGGTTATATGCCAGTTATTTGGCCCGGCTTCTCGTGGACCAATTTGATGAGCAATCGGGGTTCAACTTCCCCGAGCAACCAGATCGCCCGTGCCTGCGGTTCTTTCTTATGGACACAAGCTATTAATGCGGTCTCTGCGGGGGCAGCACAGATCCAAATAGCGATGTTTGATGAAGTTGATGAAGGCACCGCCATGTACAAACTGGTTCCGCAGTCGAAATTCTTTCCCACCGATTCGAACTTGCTCGGCTTGGACGCTGACGGTTGCACCCTCAATAGCGATTACTACCTGCGTCTGGGCAGCGCAGTTGGCGCCGCTTTACGTAAGGAAATTCCAGCTCAGCGAACACTTCCAATTCCGCTGCAACCAGGCGAATCGCTGGCAGGAATTGATTTCACTCGCGGTCTCTAAAGAGGCTTAATAATCTGAGCGATCCCCGCAACCATCCACAATAAGTTGCCAGCAGCAGGCTCCGCCTCTTTGAATTAAGGGGAGCCGCGACACGAACTAGGGAAAGTATCCACCTCCCCAGAAACTATAAACCTCTACTTTATCCTTTGACTTTAAGAAGGGACTTCCCCTCCCGACTAGATGGAGTCATTCCTGTGCGCTCTCCGGCAAAGCTAGCCAAGACTCGCCCCTCGCGGGCGTTTCTGCTTTTGAGCCTGGCTCTCTCGGTTTCAGCGCTCACGCTCAGCCCATTTGTGGCTGCGCCCGCCTACGCTGACTTCAGCCGCCCCATCGACGTAATCTCCGTATCCTGGCCACATTCCGCGCCCCTTTTGACCGATATCGCCTCGGTGCGCCGCGGAGTAGAAGATTTTGCCACCCCATACTGGCAGAGCCACACCGGAATTTCCTTCTCCAGAGGGATGGATTCCACCGCACCCATTGAAATGCCAAACGCCGCCCCTTGCGATGGTGATCCAACGGTCAATTACATGAACCAGGTAGCCCAGAAGTTCTATAGCTCACAGGGGCTGGGCGTGGGTAATCGCTACCTCATTATTCTGCTGCCAGTCATGCCCGATAAATGCGTTTGGGAAGCTAAAAGTATCGTCGGTGATTACAGGATTCCTTTCGGCAGTACCGTGCTTCAGGACAATGCAATCCCAGATGTAATCACGCACGAACTTGGGCATGCCCTGGGATTGGGCCATTCCAACTTCATGAGTTGCCCAACGCCAGGGGATTCCCCCTGGAGCGCATGTCAAAATATCGAATATGGCGGCGCTGTTGATGTTATGAGCAATATTCAAACGCTAGGGCCGGTCAACGTTTACCATTTATGGCGTTTGGGCCAACTGACCGGTGATTCAATCCAATCTATTCAGGGCAGCGGCACCTTTACGTTAAACGGCGCGGGCGATGGAACGGGGTTGCGAGCCCTGTACATTCATGATGGCGGCGCTGTGTATTGGGTGGAATATCGCCCCGCCGGGAATGGCTATTTAGCCGGGCTTGCAGTATTTCGTTCTGATACACCAACAGATCCCACCGCAACGGTCTCTCCCAACGATGAGTACACCGGACGATATACCGGAGATTCTTCGGGTGATATCTGGCTGCTAAATCTCGGTGACTATAAGTATTCCGCGAACCCGACTGGCTCTCCAACGTCATGGACATTTGCGACTTACTCCGGAAATGTCGAAATTTCAGGTCAAGAGATTTCTAACCAAGCATCGGTGACAGTAACTGTTAAACCAGGTGTGAATCTGTTGCCACTTCCTGCAGCCCCAACCGACCTCTCGAAATACACCTTTGCGACGAGTGACTTTGGAAGTCTTTATCAAGTGACTCCCGTGCAAAATGGTTACTCACTTGCCGACCCCACGTTGCAAATTTGTAATGCGAATTACCCGAGCGAGGAACATCGACTCTCTCGAACTCAGGTCGCTGCAAACCCTATTTATGCTTCAAAATACCTCTTTCTCTCGAGCGAAGCAGTTCAGTATGACTCTTCTTATTGGGCTAAACAGGCGCTCAAAGAGTTGGATTCAGCGGTGGGCCATTGCTCACCTAAGGTCGCTGTCATCAAGAAGTTAAAGTATGGCTCCCCAGCCAATGTGAGTTCACGGGCGCTTCTGGTAACCAATACCGTCAATCAAGTCTCACAAAATCTGATCGCTACATTCCAGGTCAAGGGAAACATTCTGGTCGGTACGTACGTGCTCTCTTCGCTGACATTTAACGCCTTCTCAATCAGCCCTTGGTTAAAACTCTCTCAGAAGATTGGTTTACGGTTATGAACCCGAACGTGAAAGCACCAGCAGAGAGATTATCTGCCCAACAATCATAAATGGACCAAAGGGAATCGCTGTTTTTCGGCCTGCCCTGCCCGCAATCATAAGTGCCACTCCTATAACTGATCCCAAGATATAAGCAGCAAAGCTGCTCACTAAGACTGCGCGCAACCCAAAGAATCCAGAAATTAAACCGATCGATGGCGACAGTTTGACATCCCCCATGCCCATGCCGCCTTTGGAAATAATCATTATCGCCAAATAAAAGGAGAGCAGCGAGACTGCCCCGATCGCGCTGGGAAGCAAACGATCAAAGCGATGGTGCACCAGAGCACTGATTACGACCACCAAAGTAGAAGCAAGGAGTAAAGCTCCTGTGAGCACATCTGGCAGCCGATGATGGAGTAGGTCGATGGCCGCTAAGGGCAATCCAAAGGTGACGATAACAAGCCAAAGAAATATAGCGGTCCATGAATGAAAGATAAAAATAGGAAGTAGATAGAGAAGGGCCATCCCTGCCTCGAGAGCGGGGTAGAGCGGTGAGATCTTTGTATGACAGCCAGAGCACCTACCTTTGAGAAGAAGATAACTCAAGATGGGAATGTTCTCTCGTGCGGTTATTTGGCGCTCACATTTTGGGCATTTAGAGCGGGTCCACATACTTTCACCTGCTGGGATTCGCGAAATCAGCACTGAGGTGAAAGATCCGAATGTCAGTCCCAATATCACGAAAAAAATTGCCAAGAACGGGGAAGGCAATGAGACCACCGTTCTTGGCATAAACACTTTTATAGACCTGCGACGCTACAGCCCTGAATTGAAGTCGTAGAGAGTGTTGTCTTCGGCAGAATTGAAGTGGCAGATGGGGGTGTCCCTAGTCCAATTCCATATGTTCCGGCAATGTTGAAGTTTGGACCTACAGCATAAATATATTTGACACCAGTAGGTGCCGAAGCATCTGGATATTTAATGTAATAAACAGCAACATCATCTGGGATCTTTGAAATATATCCAGGTACTAGTACTGAGAGTTCGCCAAACGCTTGACCGGTATTTAAGTCGATCGTGTTTGAAGCGATTCGATACACAGATGCTCCCATGGTCGAACGGAAACTATTCGGCGCCCCAGCGATTGCAGTAATGCTTGGATCAAAGCCGGCTGCAGGAGCAGGCAGGTCGCCATTGTGCAATACGTAGTTGTTCAAGGCATTGTAAGTATTTGCTGCATCTTCTGAGCATGCCTTGGTGCGAGCATCCTGAGATGAACCAGAAAGGGCTACCACAACAATGGCAGCGAGAATGCCGAGAATAAGAATGACAACGAGAAGCTCGATGAGCGTGAACCCAGCATCACCATTTTCACGTTTTGCTCTTAAGTCCGCTAATAATTTACGCATTTCTCTCCCATTGATTCACTTTATTCTTATAAGGAAGAACAAGCTGCTGGTGCAGTCGTTCCCACTCTTTTTCCGTTGGTATTAAAAACGTAAATATCGAACGGATCTCCAACTTTTGTAATTGCGTTGAGATACGCTCCAACTGATGGTGCCGTCGGAGCGATTGTTGCTTGTGAGTTCACTGCAAAGGTTACCGTTCCCAGCGTCATACTGGTATTGGAAGCGAACGATGAAACTGTCCATGTTCCATCTATCAGCGCTGGAGCCACCCCAGCGACCACTATCTTCTCGCCAGCCACGATCTGCGGCTGATAATCAGAGCCAAAAGTCAGCGTCGCAGTGCCCCCAGAGAGGGAATAGCTAGTCACAGAGAAACTTCCCAGATGCACTGAAAAGTTCTTGGAGAACGACTCAACGGTTGAGTCACTTACATATGTTGGCTCCAGCGCGGTTATAGAACCCGGCATGTACCCACCATGATCGGTCTGGTAGCTACCTACACCTAGATCTATCGCTTGGAATGCTGCCTTACAAGAATCCTGAATAGAGTTGCTGCGAGCCTGGTTTAATCCAACATAGGCAATTCCCGAGAGAATTCCAATGACGGTTAATACGACCAGCAACTCGATAATGGTGAACCCATGATCTTTCGCTCTCTTAATATTCCACATAGCTACTGCCCCGCCGCTAGAACGTGCTGAACTTGCACAGTGGGATCTTGCACGATCGAAAAGTTTCGCTCGACTACGGAGCCATCGGCAGTTTTCCAACTAACTCTTTCGCCTTGAAACTTCCCTGGATCTGCACTCGGTTCTAGTTGGCAGTTGATAGAGACGCCATTAACTTCGGCAGGAAGACCACAGTTTGGATTGCCCACCAATTGCAATGCATAATTCTGAGAAGCTGCTTGTTCAAAATCTTGAAAAACATTTGATACCTCGACTGAAATCTTATTTGCAGTGGCTAATTGTTCGACACCACGACCTTGAGAATCGGCAGATAATTGAGTAATCATCATGACGGATCCCAGAATGGATCCCACCCCAAGTACAAAAATAAGCACTAATCCCAAGGCAAAGCCTGAATCAGATTTCAGTTGTTTTTTCATCCGATATTCCTTGCTGCAACGATGATCTGTGCTGATGTAGAGCCAGCCGGAATCGTGAAGATGACTCCAGGGTTTGCAGTAATAGAAGTAAGTGCTACGTCACGCACGCATTGAGCGGTCGTAAGCGATCCACCAGCCGGGAACGAGGCACACACCACTGCACTGTCCCAGGAAGCATCAGTACCGATAGGAAGGCTGCCACGCACCATTTGCTCTGGACCGTTTGGATTTCCTGCCGAGGAACAGCTCACCCGCCAAAGTTGGCCAGCATTGGCAAAGGTGCGGACCTCATATCCAACCGTACTCCCATCGGTATTTTCTAATGTAAGTAGCGCCCTCACCGCCTCTGCACTCTGCGACGAATGCTTATCAGTTGAGCAGTCCAGTGCAGAGAGCACGGTTTCAGGCGTTGATGGAACCATAAAACCAAGTGAATTTTCCATGTCCAAGGTGATCATTCGATTGGCGTTGCCGGAATCAATAGATTTAGCTGCAACCGCCTGGGTGTACTTTGCGGATGTAAAGGAAGCAAGTGCTAACTGTGTGCAACCCAGCGCCAACAGCCCCGTTAAACCAACGGCAATTAAGACTTCCGCAAGGCTCAGTCCTTCATCCTCACGAACGACGCTACAACGCTTTAGAATCTTCATCATGGCATCGACCTAGTAATTACTTTATGAAAGGGGGATCCAGAAACAATGGTGCTTACTATTACCTGTTGAACATCGGCCTCTGTTGATAGATTTGCAAACCCACCTGTTGCAGTATCAGCCACAGAATTTGAAACTGTAAAAGTGGATGAAGTTGAGTCACTAATTGGCAGATCGCTTCCGTTGAACGCTGGATTTGAACTACCCCATACCGTAACCGTGCTCCCAATATTCATTTGCGGTCCCGTGTAAGAATACCTCGCGTTCGTTCCATCGCTGGAGGCAGAAGTAATCACTGCAGCATCTATGTTTTCGCAGGGAACCCAGGAAACTCCGTTGTTAACGAGTACAGAGACAAGCGCAGTCGTCAAGGTAAGGTTCTTGGTAATCTTGTTTGACGTATCTTGAGCGCTAAACGAATAGCTCGCAGAAATCGGCTCTGTTGTCGTCCCGGAAATCACGCCGGTCGTTGGATTTAATGAGAGGCCAAGGGGAAGGATCGGCTCTACGCTCCAGGTAACTGGGCCTTGCGCATTTTGAACTAATAGCTGGGCCGAATATGGGTGGGCACTGGAACTTGTGCTTACCATTGCAGGCGGCAAATCAACATTTGTTATGGCAAACCCCGTCACAATTTTCTCTGAACCAACGCTGGGGTCGGCAAAAAGATAAGGCTCGGAATTTAACGATGAGCAGGGAACAAATTGCTGCAGATTGATTGATGCAGCAAGAGAGTTAAGGCTTTGAACGGTCTGTCCCACCAAGGACATCTTGTCTGCAAAGGGGCGAGCAACGGCGATTGATGAAACCATAAGAACGCCGATAATGCCCATGATGACAGTAGAAATAACTACTTCCAAAAGGCTATCACCGCGCTCGTTTGCTTTCATTTTAGCCTCGAACCCCACTATAAATTCCATACATAGCCGAAACGAGCGCAATAGCCACAAACCCAACTCCGCCACCGATAATGATGAGAGTTGCAGGCTCGAGTAGCGCTGTGAAATTCTTCAAGCGATGATCTAACTCATCTGAATAAAAAGAGGCTGCTTGACTCAGTTGTGATCCCAACTGACCTGACTCTTCGCCGATACGGAAGATCTGAATTGCAGCCGTTGGGAAGATACCTGCTTGCTCCAATGGAGCAGCTAATCCCTCACCTTGAAGGACGTGCTTGCGAGCTTCCATGATGGCATCTTCAAAGACTCGGTTACCAGTACTGGATCCGGCTAATTCTAGGGCTTCTGGAAGATTTACCTGGGTGCGGACCAAAGTCGATAGGACGCGACAGAAACGCTCGAGGGCCACCAATTGAACGATAGAACCAACGATAGGCAACTTGAGCATGAGACGATCTAGGTTCAACCGCCCTTTCGAGGTTCTGCGTAAAACAACGAGAGAGATGATTCCAGAGACCAAAAATAGCAGGAGGAACAACCACCAACTCTGCACAAAATGGGTAACTCCAAGCAGCATGCGGGTTGTCAATGGCAATTTTACATTCAATGAATCGAAGAAAATTTGAAAGCGCGGCAGAACAAATACAGAAAGCACGATAGCGGCAACAAAGGTGAGCGTAATAAGGACTGCGGGATAAATCATCGCCGATCGCACAGCACGTTTGCTCCGCAGATCGCGCTCAAGATATGCATTGAGGGTTGAGAGCGCTTCTGTAAGATTTCCACTGCGTTCAGCGGAATGCAGAATCGCGCTGTAATAGCGAGGGAAAATATTTGGGTACTGCTTCACAGACTCACTAAGTTGAGCGCCCCCTTCGATATCCATCAGGATCTCTTGAAGAATTTCCGCCATCCGCTTGTTATCTATAGTCTCGGAAAGGATAGAAATTCCCTTTGCGATTGGGATCCCAGCCTCTGAAAAGGAGGCCAGTTGTCGAGTAACTTGGAGCAAAACTTCCATAGATACTGGGTGACCAAACTCCATGTCATACCAATGCTTTTTATTTGCAAGCGCAATGCTCGATATTCCGTCGCGCTCCAAGATATAGCGAGCTTCGATACGGGTCTTCGAAGCAAGAACGCCCGAAATCGGAGAGCCCTGAACATCGATACCCTGGTAGGTGTACTCACTTAATTCTGCCTCGTGAGAAGCAGAACGCTGACGCATTACTTTGAATGAAGACCTGTGATTAAGCACTGTCACGGGACACCGCCAATGTTAGGGCTTCATCCAGAGTTGTAATTCCTTCTGAGGCCAAGCGAATTGCTTCAAATTCCATCGAAGTCATGCCTGACTCCATCGCATGCTTTCTAAAGAGGGTTGGTTGCGGGCGAGTGACCATGAACTCACTCAAGAACTCATTGGATTCCAGAATTTGGAAGGCGGCGATACGCTCGCGGTAACCGGTATTTCGACAGGCTGAACATCCCCGCCCTTTTCGCAGTAAATCAGCGCCAAGGTTGTGTAAGGCAAATATCTTTCGCTCTGCTGAGGTCGCGGAGTAAGGTTCGGCGCATTCTTCACAAATACGACGGAGCAAGCGTTGTGAGATAGCTCCACGGAATGCCGAAGCCAACAAATGCGCCTCGATATCCATCTGGATCAATCGATAAATCGCGCCCACTGCGTCCGTTGCGTGGATCGTGCTGAAAACCAGGTGTCCGGTAAGTGCGGCCTGGACAGAAATCCTGGCCGTCTCTACATCGCGAGTTTCGCCAACCATGATGATATCTGGATCTTGGCGAATAACTGCTCGCAGTTGCACAGCAAAGCCGGCGTCATTTGCCTCGTGAACTGGAATCTGAGTAATTCCAGGAACCACATATTCCACTGGATCTTCAATGGTGACAACATTCTTGTGAGGAACCGCAACGATTTTGAGAGCGGAGTGGAGTGTCGTTGATTTTCCGCTACCGGTCGGCCCGGCAACCAGGATTAAACCATTATTAGCGGAGAACATTCTCTCGAATACCACTAACTGACTCTTGCTCATCCCAAGCTCGGAAAGTTCCACCGTTGGGCGAGAGGAATCAAGCAATCGTAGTACTACTTTTTCCCCATTGATGGTCGCGACGGTCGCAACTCGAACATCGACCTGGCGACCCTGAAAACTTGTGGTGAAATTGCCATCTTGTGGACGGCGACGCTCCACAATATTCATCTTTGCCATTACTTTTACTCGGCTTACAAGAGCAGCAGCTAATCTTGGTGGATACTCAGCATAATTAGTCATCCGCCCATCAATGCGCGCACGGACTAAGAATTTATCTTGATACGGTTCGAGATGTATATCGCTGGCACGCTCAGATATCGCTTGATCAATTATCTGCTGCACCAAGTCAGAAATTGGCGCGTCATCAATATCAACAAGCGAGATAGCGTGATCCAGTAGATGTGACATCAGCCGACCAGTATCTCCGCCCGACGATTATTCGCTCGTCCAGCGGCCGTGGCATTGGTACTAGCGGGAACATGAGATGCAAAACCATTGATCGTTATGTTTACATTTGGCAGCTTCTTTAAGATGTAAACATTTACCGCATTGGCACGTGCAATCGACAGCGCCTGGTTTTTAGCGCCACCAGTTGTGTCTGCATGACCATTGATAACTACCTTGGTAATGCCAACGCTCTTCATGGTAGCAATGAGACCATCAAGATTAGATTTTTCACTAGAACTTAGCAGGGCAGAATTGTCAGCGAAGTGCACCATATCTGCTGAAATCAATGCCTGTTGAGAGTATGCAGGAAGCACTTTGGTCGAGTAAGTCAACTGATGACCTTCAGATTCAATCTGCAAATTCTGCTTGAAACTGTTGATGGAGGTGATTGGAAGTACGCACGAAGTATGGTTTGTTGTGCACACCAACTTAGAACCCAGATAGAGGTTATAGAAAAGCACCTGAGAGGTGTTGGCGATCCAGGAAACCCTCGCACTATGTAGGTCGAGCAAGGCGAAAGAAGGATGCAAAACTGGGGCGGGATCTTCTTCGACTCCGATGAAAGATTGCACCAGCTTCTTATTGACGGTCGCAACTACAGGAACGGCGATCTGACCCGTCCATCCTTTGACCGCGGTAAATTTGATTCCAGTCTCAGTTATTACCAAATTTAGCTTGTTGGAAAGGGATGCGACGACTCCTTGAGTCAGCTGAAGAACGCTTCCAGAATCATGCGGAACCGAGATCTCTTTCGTCTGGAAAGTGATATCAGCAAACTTAGCAAAGAGAGCAACGCTCTGAATTTGCACCGCGCGCTGAGTAAATCTCTGGCCTACAGCCCGCTTAATTACTGGGCTCTTAGGGAGAATGATTGCCTGGGCCAAAGGTCCAGTTGCTACCGGTGGTTTCGTTGACGGAGCAGGAGGAGTTGACGGTTTTTTAGGTGGATCTAGTGGAGTTGGTGGGGTGTGATCTACCCAGATTGCATACAGCGTCGAATTCGCGGTTGGAGCATATGGACTCGTCACAGGTGTTCCCGTGGGAGTTGCGGCCCATCCAGAGAAGATGAAGTATCCATCTGTAGCTTCTGTTGGAAGAGTCGTAGTTGTTACTCCGGTGAGATCTGCGATTGGAGTTCCGTGACCCTGGGTGTTGAAATGAACCGTATATGTGGGTGTAACCGAAGTTGGCAGCGATGGGATGGAGGTAGAGGTGGCACTTCCCGTTGTGTAATTGGTGCGGTTCGTCGTAACAGTGACTGTTGAATATGTTGCTGGTAGTAGGCCGGTCACGGTAATTAGACCGCTGCTGCTAATAACAACTGAACCGCCAGCTGAATCAATTCCAGCCCAAGTGAAATCTGGGCTGTAGTTAGTGATTTGGAGTGTGAAACCATCGGTTGTTGATGTTGCTGCCCCAAACTCAGGTGTAAGGGATGCGGTTGATGGCGTAATGGTTAGGGCGAGAACGGGATAATCCACTGCATAGACAAATGTTTCGCCCGTAGTGTCATCTGCTACTGACACAGAAGATGGACCGTAACATTGAACCGAATAATCGCCGACATTTAGTGGCCCAGATGTAATCAAGGTTGTCGGAGTTAAAACGCTGGCAATATTGGCGCACTGAACAGTTCCAGAAAGGGTGCTCTCGGCTTTTGGAATTGCGACCGCCGACCCAGATGTATCGGTGAATTGAAACGAAAGTAAATAAGTCGGAAGCGCTGCCGACCCATAGCCCAGCAAGGTCGGGCCAGAAGGAGCCACAGAGATGGTTCCAGCGGAAACTGTTGGTCCTTTTTTAATCATTAAGTTGGAAGATCCGGGCGTAACCGCATTCAACGAAGCGGCACTTTTAAGGCTAGCTGGTGCAATAAAGATCCGCGATTTGTGTGTTGAATTCGTTGGCGGGTATTGATAAGCCCCAGCTACATTCACTTCAGCAGACACCAGGAGTAAGCCGCAAAGTGAGAGCGACATCAACGTTGTCACTGCAGGGCGAATCGATTTTATTTTTATTCTCATGCCCTATTTATAGTCGGAGGCGGTAACCCCGCTCAGTCATCTAGTGGACAATAATTGTCCAAGTTGGTCAATAAAAATGACCAGTTTGCAATTCCTAAATATTAAATGATCTTCTGGCGAAGCGCTTCCTGCGCAGCCGCACGGCGACCAGTCACATTCAACAGTTGGTACATCTTCATCGTCTCTTGGCGAACCGTTGAAACGCTATAGCCAAGGTCAGATGCAATTTCAAAATTGGTCTTTCCTTCAATCATTCCCTCAAGTATCTGCAGCTGGCGACCAGTTAAATTGCTGGTCCGCACTGTTTGTGAAGAAGATCCATTGAATGAATCGCGGATAGATGCATAATCAGATCCAATTTCTGGCAGAACGTTGGTCGTCTCTTCAGTAAGAGCGCGGCTCTTTGAAGTTAGATTTACGAAAAGTGCGATTGCGATTCCAATATGAGAGGCAAGGAGGCCGATCTCATCAGTTTTACGCTGCGGTAAGTCAAAACCGATAGAAAGCGCACCAGAAACTATCCCTCGTGACCTGAAGGGAATTACCACCGCAGTGGAGTTACGATTCCAATAGAACGCCTCTTGGCATCCAAGTAACTTGGAAAAATCATTGGTGCTTTGACGCCATTGCGCCGGGGTCAAAGTCTTTGATGCATGTCCCACTGACGATATGTAGCCGTAATCTGAAAGAACGGTCAGCGAATCATCGCTATCAAATTGCACAATTTTGCTCTTTGAAGGCTGGTACTGGTGAAGATAAGCGAGCACAATGCCGCGACAAATATCATCCAATTTTGGCTCACTATTTAACCAGTCAAGCAAGCTTAAAACTGAGAGCGAGAAGGAGTTAGTCTCAGGTGAATCGCTTAGGCTACGGTTACGTGGAGTAATGAGATTCACCTCCCAGCCTTAAATTCACATTAAACTCACATCTTGTGAGGCTCTAAGGATGACACATATACCGAATGCCCACAAATAGAAAAGCGAGTGTAAGCACTAATTACACCTTTGTGATTCAGCGTAATTCACATTGAAAACCTAGATACCTGCAATATTTCTAAATATTTCTTTAGATTTTCCCCCTAATTTCCCAGAAAAGCTCCATAAATTTCTCAATTCGGTCATTCTCCGGCCAATAATTTTTGACCACTTTCAGAGCTTTTAGACAATAAATGAACACTTCGTGAGGGTGCTGTTAGTTATAAATCTCCCATGACTAGTTTCCCTGCGCGATCTTTAGGAGTTTCCATGCACAAAAATCGTAAGCCAGCACGAGTGCAAGCGTTCGCATTGCTCGTTGCTGCCGCCACCATTTTTAGTTCGCAAGGAGCTGCTAGCGCACTCGCCCCGGTCCACGCCAGGGTAACTACACCGATTACTCAGCCAGGTGTGGTTCATCTTTCTGCGCTACCTTCACCAATAAAACCAAAGGCGGCAAGCCTCTTCTCTATGGCCGCGATGCCTGGAATGAGTCCGCTCTCACCTTACGCACCAACAACCGGAGTTCCCGATTTCTTTGGAACGCCTGATGCAGTTTCCGGTTACCCAGTTGGAAACTTTGCAAATAGTCCGCTGCCAACTAGCGTATTGATTCAAGGCGCCGGAACTGGTGCGATGTATATCGCCGAGTACTACCCAGTCGGTGACCCACTTGTTGGACTGATTAAGAAATTCGATATGGTCAACCCGGGAACTGGCTACGACACCAACACCATAGTTTCAGTCATTGGCGGTGGCGGCTATGGAGCGCGCGGAGGAACCCTGACATTTGATAACACGGGTGGAATTACTTCAATCGCAGTTGCTAACCCAGGAAGCGGATATGGCTCTGCAAACGGAATTCGCAAGTTTGTACAAGACCTGCCCGATCTCGCCGTAGCGACACCTGCACACATCGCTGCAGTGAAAACTTTTGGAAATCCAAATTTCATTCCAGCCTCGGATACATATGAAATTGCTGCAATTAGAACCCAATGGCAGTTCAGCCCAGATTTAGGAATGACCGAAGTCAATCTCTACGCACAAGTTGACGCAACCTACGCAGGAACAAATTGTCCAACAGGTGAACTAAATTGGAAGTATCCAGATGGTTCATTTATAACAAATGGAGCCGGCCAAAATGTCTGCTTCGTTCAGACAAATTTTAACGCTGCGACCAAGGCGCTAGCGCCATTTAGCTATCTTGGACCAACTATTGTTGCAAACCAAGGTGTTCCAGTCCGCGTTACATATGACAACTATCTACCGTCAGGCAATTTAGCCTGTACGACAGCTGGCGGAACCGTTAAATTGAATGTGACCACAACCGTGATGAAGTGCGGTGGAGATTTGTTCTTGCCCGTTGATGCCGCGGTGATGGGAGCAGGCGAAGGCCCAAATGGTGGTTTCTACTCAACAAACCGTTCGACAATACACTTGCATGGTGGAGTAACGCCTTGGATAAGCGATGGAACGATGGATCAATGGGTTAGTCCTGCCTCGTCCCAAGAGCAATATCCAGCAGGCGTAAGCACTCGCTATGTTCCAGATATGTGGTACACCAAGAGTGGTGCGCCAATCAACGCTTGCTATGGATACATTTACTGCTACACCTCTAAAACCAGCACCGGCCTTTATGTTGGAGGCGATACGAAAGCGGTACCCACCAACTTCCAAGCTGATGCTCCTTCAGCCTTAACGTATCCATCCACCAATCCAGGTAATGGACGTATGACTTTTTATTACACAAATCAGCAGACAGCTAGATTGATGTTTTACCATGATCACACCGATGGTATTACCCGCCTGAATGTCTATTCAGGGCTTGTAGCGGGCTTTTTATTGCATGACACTCAAGAGGGCAATGTGATGGTCGCTGCGGGTATTCGTGCCTTAGCTGCTCCAAACGTAGTTAATACCGCTCAAGAGAAGGTCATTGTCATTCAGGACAAGACATTTGTGCCCGCACCTTCACAACTTAAATTGCAAGATCCAACCTGGAACACCGCTGCATGGGGTGGTTATGGAAATATGTGGTTCCCTCACGTCTACGAACCAAACCAAAATCCAGCGCTCAATCCATCAAATAGCACATCTCCGGGTGCAGCCCCTACTGGACGATGGGACTACGGCCCATGGTTCTGGCCAGCGGTCACAACAGAGATGTTTGGCCCAGTTTCCAACCCTCTTTATACCGGCGTGTGCAAGACGATGGTTCCTTCCTGTGAAAATATAACGAATCCAGGAACTCCCAATGTCTCACAGACACCAGAAGCCTTCAATGATTCGATGACGGTCAACGGGGTCTCGTATCCGATTATGCATGCAGCGCAAAAGGTTTATCGCCTCCAGATCCTAAATGGCAGCGATGATCGATCTCTCAACCTCAGCATTTACTATGCAAAATCAACTCCCCCTTCAGGTGTGAGCTATGTTCCTTCTGCAACCGATCCCTCGAATACCGGTTGCGCCACTGCGCCAACAGTCATGTGGGCTTCAGCTAACGCAACAACCCCTGCCTGTGGTGATCTAGGTGAAGTTTCAATGGTCCCAGCAATTCCAAATACACCTGGCACACAAGGTCTGGTATTCCCAGATCAACTTCAGAATCACTTTGGTGGAATGGTTCCAGATATGCGTACCGCAGGACCACCGATAGTAGAACTATCTTCTGAAGGCGGAGTTTTGCCTGACCCTGCAGTCTTCCCTGCTAGTCCAATTGGCTTCGAATTTAGCAACCAGATAATCACGGTGACTAACGTCAAAGAGCACGCCCTCATTCTTGGACCAGCACAACGTGCCGATATCTTGGTTGATTTATCCCAAGTTCCTTTGGGTTCAACTCTCATTCTGTATAACGATGCGCCAGCACCTTTCCCAGGTTGGGATCCCCGTTTTGATTACTTCACGGGACAACCAGATCAGACCGCATCAGCTGGTGCCCCAACAATAATTTCCGGTTACGCTCCAAATACCCGCACAATTATGCAAATTAAAGTTGACCAAGCAGGCACACCTGGCGCGTCAATATTTGACTCAACGGGTGCAGTCATTGCCGGGCTCACAGCAGCAATCCACACGGATTACAAAAACTCACAAGATGCACCGGTTGTACCCCAAACTGGATACAACGCTGCATTAGGCACCAATACGCTCACTAATACCTACCCAAACATCGGTGATAATTCAGCTGTCGTAACTTCAACTGGAGTTGCCGCGATCTCGGTAAATCAAAACACTTTGTTGTCAGGGCATGGAACCCCACAGGTTCTTATTGGAGATCAAATCAGTCCGACAACTCTTGAAACTCAAGGTGGAAATGGCAACGGGGCCAGAGGCCTGGTATCTATTGCTCCATCAGACGGTATCGGAAGCATCACTCCCGGTTCAACCACGTATACAACTGCCCCAACCGTAACAAGCATTACCCCTGCCCAAGCATCTAACGGCAGAGCTGCCGTAATTGCGACGAGTCTGAGTGGCTCTGGTGACCTAGCTGGCGCCAAAGTTGCAACGAATTCAGGTTATACAACGACGCCGAATGTCACGGTCACAGGTGCTGCTCGAGTACCTGCAGTCGCAACTGCAGTTCTGGCGCCGACAAATATTGCAAGTTTCTCGGTCGCTTACGGCGGACTCTTCACCAAGACGCCAAATGTCACAATTACCGGCCCAACTGCGATCGGGGATGTGCAAGCGGCGAACGCAGTTCTGGCACCTACTCCATTGTCGGCAATTACGGTGGTGAATGGTGGGCTCTATACCAGTGCACCAGTTCTTACTATTACTGGCAGCACGGTAGGCACCGCTTCAGCAACGGCATTCTTGTCGACCTCGGTCGCCTCTTTCACCGTTAAAACAGCAGGTTCATGCTCCATAGTCGGCGCTTATAACGCCGCCACGGAACATTTCAACGTTATCCTCACTGGAGGAGGGTTCGGCGGAGCTACCCCAACTGGAAGGGCGCTTGCTACTGCAGTCGGAAATGCCACAGTTGTTGGAACGACAGTAACCCTGCGATCCATCACGGTGGTACTTGGCGGGGCTACATATTCATCTTCGCCAACGGTAGGCATCACGGCCACTGGCATGACCTGCGCAAGTCTCCCTACAGCCACGGCTAAGCTCACGGCGGCACCAATTGCCGGCGTAAAACTCAATCCTTTGCAGTTGGGAACTTTCACAGCTGATCCGATTATTTCGGTAGCTGGTACTGGTGGAGCAACCTTCGCTTCTGTCCTACAGCCATCACCAGTCGCAAATATTGCCTTCACAAATGGTCGTATCAATGACTTCATTGGGACTCCAACAGTCACCTTTGATATTCCAAGTGCCGCCTCTGTACTGGCTGTCCTTAAACCAACTTCGGTCGCTTCAATCACCTTCGATCCGGGTACCGGACTTGGATATGCAACCCCGCCAACCATTGTGATCGATGCACCGTCGAGCGTGAATGGCGTGACAGCACTAGCTACTGCCGTAATGGGCACTGGCACCCTGGTGTTTACAATTCTAGATGCAGGGGCCGGCTATGCAGCAGGTACCCATGTAGTTCACCTATCCGATGGAACCACTGCCACGGCTCTGACTGGGGCTAACCAATTGGCAATAACCGTATCCAACCCTGGTACTGGTTATTTGACTGCACCTACAGTTGAGTTGTTATATCCAGATGGAACTACAGATCTAACATCTGCAACAGCGACACTTAGTACTCAAAATGTCACCCTGAACTTCCACTACACCGGAATTCAGGAACTCTTTGAGCTGACCTATGGTGGTATGGATGCGATTATGTCTTCGGAACTTCCGCTGACAAACTTCAATACCCAGACAACACTTCCTTGGTCTAGCGTTGATGCGCCTACGGAAATCATCAACACGAACCTACCTAATGAACTGACCGCTAGTGGTGGTCAGCCTGTGGATGCCCTTCCAGATGGAACTCAAATCTGGCGCTTTACCCACAACGGTGTTGATACTCACTTCATCCACTTCCATATGTTTAACGTGCAAGTCCTGGCCATCCTTGGCTGGGATGGAACTAACCAACCACTACCAGCCTATGACTTGGGTTGGCGTGACACTGTTCAGATGGATCAATTAACAACGGTTTATGTGGCCTTGAAGCCGATCGTTCCGATCATCCCTTGGCAGATCCCTAACAGCATTCGTCCATCATCTCCTTCAGAGACGATGTTTGAGGCAAACGGCACAACGCCAATCACTACACAAGATCCAATGATGTCCGCCTTCGATCCTCTCAATAATGGAGTGACTGCGACCAATGAGCTCGTTAACTTTGGTTGGGAATACATGTTCCACTGTCACATCTTGAGTCATGAAGAAGGTGACATGATGCGTCCGATTGTCGTTGGAGTTGTAATGACTGCTCCATCAGCTGTATCCACGCAATACGTGCCATACAAGGCCAAGGTAGGAACAACCCCTGCAGTCCTTGCTCATGTCGCTGTCACCTTCGTGGATAACTCGGTCAACGAAACTGGCTTCATACTCCAGCGTCGCGCACTGGCAAGCGATCCTTGGGTCACCGTCTTCGCTGCAAATCGACCAGCACCTAAGTGGGACAACCTTCACCAGTTGATTATTGACCCGGGTCTATCTACTGGCACGACAGAGACGTTGACAGATTCTGTACCCAGAACTGACACGACTACTTTCGCTACAGGCAAGAGCTATCAGTACCGCGTGATTGCAATAGATGAAGTGGGCAGAACCGATCTCGGCTCCTTCCCATCTTCACCTGTGCAGTCAGATCCATCTAACCTCGTATATGTCAAGATTTAATAGGGAGCAGAGAAAAATGACGATCAATACCGATGCATCGCGTGGCAAGAAACTACTTAAAGTGGTCCTTGTCGGTGCCCTCATTTCGACAACTGGCTTCCTAAGTCAATCTGCTTATGCAGGTACAACTGTCACGACACCTATGGCTAGCAATATGGTGATGCCTAAGGCGGCGGCTCCTAAGGCTGCTCCAGCGAAAGCGGCGGCTCCTAAGGCTGCTCCAGCGAAAGCGGCGGCCCCTAAATCTGCCGCAAAGGTTTCATATACAGTGGGGCTTGGTTCCAAGTATTCACTAGTAAATGCAGCTATCTCATTTAGCTTAAAGAGTGCTCCGAATAAACGAACTGCTATTGGAAGTTACAAGACGGATAAATCAGGAGTTGTTAAATTCTCTTACAGTGGAACAATTCCAAATACTGCAACAATTTATTTCGTAGTCAAAGGGAAGGTGACGCGTTCTTTCTCAGCCGCACTCTTGCGTCTAGTTACGACCCCAACTCAGGCTGCACCTTTCGTTGAGCCAACGCCTACTCCGACTTTGATACCGGTCCCCGTTGAGCCAACACCTACACCTACCCCTACACCTACCCCAACGGCCGCGCCAGTTCCAACTGATACGCCTACCCCAACGCCTACCCCAACGCCTACCCCAACGCCGTCAAGTAGCGTTACAACACCATCTGCACCACCACCACCAGTTATCATCATCGTCACACCACCACCTCCGCCACCACCACCTCCGCCACCACCTGTTTACATTTATGCACCGAATATCGCGATCTCACTGAACGCCCCTGTCGTCTTGAATCAACTTTCGACATTTCCACCATATACAGTCAATAACAGTGGTGGATCAGTTCTCTCGTATTCATTGAGTCCAAGCGCCCCGGCTGGCACCACATTCGATCCCGTGACAGGAGTACTCAGCGGAACCGTCACAGCCGTACAGGCCGCAACGACTTACACGATTACAGCAACTAATCTCTCTGGGCCATCGACTGCAACCTTCTCGTTGACAGTACTGCCTGGCGCACTTCAACAGATTTCATTCCCAACGCCAAACGCGATGCGAGTCGGAGATCCAGACCAAGTGCTTAATGCCGCAAGTGACAGTGGATTGCCAATCACCTATTCGGTCTTGAACAGTAGTAGTTCGGTCTGTTCGATCGTGAATGTATCCGGAACTTCGGTCGTGCATGCAATTGGTGCAGGAACTTGCTACATAGATGCCAATCAACCGGGTGACTCCACCTATGCCGCAGCTTCGATGGTTGAAAAAATCTTCACCGTTGTTGCACTTGCACCAAGTGTTGCAACTTACTTAGTCACTATTGATTTCAATGGCGGCGTTGATGCAACGGGAAGTTCTGCAGGAATAAATGAGACAGTGCCAGTTGGTACCGTTATTACACTTCCAATCCTGACAAATGATCCATCCCCAAGTTATACCTGGGCGATTGGTGATGTATCCGGTCCCGTCGTAACTGGTCCAACCGTAACCGTTACGGGTGACTTGGTCTTGGTAGCAGTATGGGCTTAATCAAAGCCCGATCTCGCTCATTGGTAGCAGTCCTAGCGCTAATCCCGCTGGGACTGCTACCAACAACCTCGAGTGCTACAGATTTGATTACCCAATTAGATAGCGCGGTCATCAGTATGCATGACTACAGCGTCATTAATGGGCAAATCACCGCTAAAGCCACGGATGCAACCGTGCAGGCAGCTGTGTCAAAGATGAATCGCCAGTTATTTACCATCAAAACTAACCTCACAACATTTGATGCAGCGGTAACTCAAAGTTGGAAATTTTTAAGTCCAAAAGCGAATGGTACCTATCCAGCTCGAGAAACTATGCGACAGTTCGATTTAACTGCATTTGCATGGTACAGCTATGAACTCAATGCACAGAAAAAAATAGTTGAATGCTTTAAGAATACTGCCACAAGCAAACAGTGTGTCTTGAAATTGAAGGCCAAGAATAAGAAGGTCGAACTCGCAAAATACAGCAAGGTGACCGCGCAGCTCAATATCATTGAAAAATGGCGGGTCATCGCAAAGCGATAACCGAGAGCCCCACCTCGAATAGCTTCGGAGGTAGAGTCAGCAAAGCGATAGGCTTCTGATTCACGAAGTGGGGGCAAGAATGGACGAAAATCCCGCCATTGATATGGCAGCGCCGCTAGCGGTCAGACTTCGCCCTGCCACCATTGAAGAGCTATTGGGCCAACAACACCTGCTCCAATCTGGATCGCCACTTATGCGCTTGATTCAAGGTGAAGCAAAGCACATCACCAGCGTCCTGCTTTATGGTCCCCCAGGTAGTGGAAAAACCACCCTAGCCAAAATGATCGCTCACTCTGATTCTCGCGAATTCGTCGAACTTTCGGCGGTCAGTTCCGGTGTGGCGCAGGTCCGCGAAATGTTGACTCAAGCCGAAGAGAGATTGCTCAAGGAGAAGAAGGAGACAGTCCTTTTTATTGACGAAGTACACCGCTTCTCTAAGGCGCAACAAGATGCTTTGCTTCCCGGGGTTGAAAACAGATGGGTGACCCTCGTTGCGGCCACCACCGAGAATCCCTCTTTTTCCATCATCTCTCCCCTGCTTTCACGCTCTATCGTTTTAACTTTGCGCGCGATACCTGACGCGGACATCCAAATGTTAATCACGCGAGCCATCTCTGATCCTCGGGGCTTGAATGGTGAAGTGAGCATTTCATCGCAAGCCCTGGGCTCGTTGGTGCGCCTTGCTGCAGGAGATGCACGGCGAGCGCTTACATATCTAGAAGCAGCCGCAGGAGCAGCTGATGGTGAAATTACAACCGAATCTTTAAGCCGCGCGGTTGACCGCGTGATCGCAAAGTACGATCGTGGCGGTGACAATCATTACGACGTCGCTAGCGCATTTATTAAGAGTATTCGTGGATCTGATGTCGATGCTGCGCTGCATTACCTGGCGCGAATGCTGGAATCTGGTGAGGATCCACGTTTTATTGCGCGGCGGGTGATGATTAGCGCCAGTGAGGATATTGGCCTGGCCGACCCTGGTGCGCTGGGCTTAGCAGTAGCGGCGGCCCAAGCGGTGGCAATGGTTGGAATGCCCGAGGCGCGCATCATTCTCGCCGAAGCTGTTACATATTTAGCCTGTGCGCCAAAGTCCAACGCCGCCTACCTCGCCATTGAATCGGCACTGGCTGACCTACGCGCCTCAAAGGGTGGCGCAGTTCCCCCACATTTGCGAGATGGAAATTCTGGGGCGCTGCGAGATATCCAAGTCAACGCCGCCCGAGAGAAAGACTCCTACATATATCCCCATGATTTAGCAGCGGGAGTCGCGGGGCAGCAGTACCTGCCCGACGATCTGGTCGGCACCGAGTACTACAACCCAACCAGCCATGGTTATGAAGCGCGAGTGAAGACCGCGCTAGATGTGATTCGCAAAATGCTCAAAGGCAAGGCCTAAAGTTCCAGCCCTTTAGAGCCCAACCACAGCACTCTTATGCTGCTACGACGTAAGCCTTTGGAGTCACTGCCAATTTCTTCTGAAAAGAAGCTTTCACTTTAGCGATGAATGTGATTACTACCGAAATCGACGAAACCTGGCTAAAGATGCCGTTCGCAGAGTTGCTAGCAACTACCGAGCAGGTGCCAGCCGTCGTGCGGCTCACTTTCATTCCAGAGACAGTGCAACCGCTCGAGGTAGTCACAACAGACCTCGTCCCCGCAACAGACCCACCTGAAGTCCTCACTGTAAATGCAGTCCCTACAACGCCCACCAGGGCGGCATTAGATATCAACAAGGTTGGTTGACCTTGAGTAATTGCAACTGTCTTAATCACGTTTGGAGCAGCCGTATAAGTGATATCTCCAGCTTGGGATGCGGTCACCGAACAGGTACCACCAGCAACAGCGTTAATTATTCCAGCGATGATGGTGCAGATCGAAGCAGGCGTCGCGACAAACGTCACGGGATACAAAACTCCAGCGTTACTAACAGCTACTAAACTTTGATTACTCCCGCCTACTACCATCGCAACAACTGCGTTGAATGCAATGACTTGACTAATTTTTGTGAATGTAAAAGTTAAAGCAGCAGACGAGACGGCTGAATAGATTCCATTAGCTGCTTTTGTAGCAATGACGATACAAGTTCCTGCCTGAGTGGCAGTCAAAGTAGTGCCCGCTAGAACGCACATTGAACCTAGCGTTCCCGCTGTTCCTCCAGAGATCACATAAGTCACTGCACCAAGCCCGGACCCACCTGAAGTTGCCAAGGTGAACGAGGACTTAATATTTGTACTTAATGTCGTGCTTGAAACCGCAAGCTTAGCTTGAGCGGTTAATCCCGTGAAGGTAAAGGTGACTGGTGCAGATGATGATGCTAGATACAAACCACTCGCCGCTTTTGTCAAAATCACAACGCACGTTCCAGCCGTTGTGCGGCTAACGGTAGAACCACTAATAGTGCAACCCGCGCTGGTAGTGGTGAATGCATAAGCACCAGTGCCGCTTCCACCGTTCGCAACGAGAGTTCCTGTGCTACCCAGTTGAATGCTCAGATTCGTACTCCCGATGGTTACTGCCGGAGATTGAGTTACTGCAGTGAATACGAAGGATACGGAACTAGATGTGGTCCCCAAGTAAGTTGCATCGCCCGGATTTGCGGCGGTTACAACGCAGGTGCCGATCTGAGTGCTCGAAAGAATATTGTTGTTAGTTCCTCCAAGTGAGCAACCGGTTCCGCTAACTGAATAGGTGGTAATTCCAGTTCCGAACCCACCTGAGGCGGATAAAGTAACCGAGGTGTTGGCGGGATTGTTAAGAACAGAATTCGAAACCAAGAGCATTGTTTGCCCGATCTTTGAACTCACCACAACTGGAGATCCATTGCTGCCAGAGCTGTAGCCGGTGCGAGATGTTGAGATGCTCAAAGTCGAGGAGCTTCCGGGAGCAAGTGCGCTCACCGTCACTAGACCAGTACTGCT
>Ga0214247_1000389_pt1 | contig 29005 bp, 28 predicted proteins | sample TroBogypolimnion_18_FD_153085 | JGI IMG/M metagenome (GOLD analysis project Ga0214247, IMG submission 153085) | Freshwater microbial communities from Trout Bog Lake, WI - 03JUN2009 hypolimnion | ecosystem: Environmental > Aquatic > Freshwater > Lake > Hypolimnion/Profundal zone ... | reverse complement strand
AATGCGGTTCCATTTGGAGCGCGGCATGTCCGACAGGGTGCGCATATTGTGCGAGCGGTCGGCCAGCTTGATCAGGATGACGCGCACATCGCGCGCCATCGCCAGCAGCATCTTGCGAAAAGATTCGGCCTGGTTTTCTTCGCGGGTGTTGAAGTGCAGCTTGTCGAGCTTGGTCAGTCCATCCACCAGCTCGGCCACCGGCGAGCCAAAGCGCTCGATCAGCTCGATCTTGGTGACACCACAATCTTCCATGGCGTCGTGTAAGAGCGCTGCCATCAGGGCCTGGGCGTCGAGCTTCCAGTCGGCGCATTGGGCCGCCACGGCAATCGGATGGGTGATGTAGGGCTCGCCGCTGTTGCGCAGCTGACCCAGATGCGCCTGGTCGGCAAAACGGTAGGCAGCGCGCACCTGCTCCACATCGCCGGCCGACAGGTAATCGAGCTTGGCCGTCAGGCCGGAATAACTGGCAGACGCAGCATTGACCACCGCAGCAAGGACGGTAGGATTGGAGGTGATAGTGGCCTTGCCCATGCTCTAAATGTAGCGCAGCAAAGACGCCGCCGCAGGCGCGCCAAATTTAGGCGAAAAAAAACACCGCAAGCGGTGCTTTCATTCAGGACTGCAGCGCTTTACAGCGGCACTTTCTTCAGCATCTCGATGCCAATTTTGCCGGCAGCGATTTCGCGCAGGGCGGTCACGCCGGGCTTGTTCTTGCTCTCGATCTTGGCGGTGTGGCCCTGGCTGAGCATGCGCGCACGGTAGGTGGCTGCCAACACGAGCTGGAAGCGATTGGGGATTTTCTCCAGGCAATCTTCAACGGTAATACGGGCCATGAATGTCTCCAATAACTTAAGGGATGTGCAGCGCTTTGAATGTCTCGGCCCGGGCACGGCGCTGTGCCGAAAACTTGAGCCGCTGGGAATGAACAATGGCCTTCAAATCGAATAGCGCACGGTCAAACAACTCGTTGATTATAACGAAGTCGAATTTATGCACCTGGGCCACCTCGATTTGCGCGTTTTTCATGCGCAAATCAATGATGTCGGGGGCGTCCTCACCACGCCGCTCCAGCCGCGCTCGCAGCTCTTCCCAGCTCGGTGGCAGGATGAAGATGCAGATGGCGTTGCTGAAGATGCTCTTGATTTGCAGCGCACCCTGGAAGTCGATTTCCAGAATCACATCGGCGCCCTGGGCCATGCGCTCCTCAATCGCCTTCTTGGAGGTGCCGTAACGCTGGCTGTGCACATGGGCCCACTCGACAAAGGCATTCGCCGCCACCATGGCATCGAACTCACCCGGGGACACAAAAAAGTACTCACGCCCGTGTTTTTCCTGGCCGCGTGGTGGTCGCGTGGTGTGTGACACCGAGGGCTGCACATGGGAGTCAAGCTCCAGCAGCGCCTTGACCAGGCTGGACTTGCCGGCCCCGCTGGGGGCTGCGACAACAAAGAGGTTACCGGGATAGTCCATGGACATGGCTGAGTGCTGCGGGTGGCTGAAGCCGCTTATTCTATGTTCTGCACCTGCTCGCGCATCTGCTCGATCAACACCTTCATGTCCACCGAGACGTGCGTGAGTTCCAGCGCCGTGGACTTGGAGCCCATGGTATTGGCCTCGCGGTGCAGTTCCTGGATCAGGAAGTCCAGGCGCTTGCCGACCTCGCCGCCTTTTTTCAGTAGGCGCTCGATTTCGTCCAGATGGGAATTGAGGCGCGTGATCTCTTCGGCCACGTCGATGCGGATGGCAAAGGCCGTGGCCTCGGTCAACGCTCTGTCCTGGGCCGCCTCGGGCAGGGTGGCGCCCTCCGTCAGGGCCATCGCTTCCGTCCAGCGGTCCAGAAAGCGCTGGCGCTGCTGTTCCACCAGTTGCGGCACCAGCGGTGTCGCCTTTTTCGCCAGGGCTCGCAGCTGCTCCAGCCTCTCTAACAGCATGGCCGACAGGCGAGCGCCTTCGCGCGCCCTGGCGCTCAGCAGTTCCTTGAGTGCCTTTTCTGCCAGCGGCAGCACCGCCTCGCTCCAGTCACGCGTGCCAGATTGCTCGGTGGCGGCAAAGCGCAGCACATCGGCCACGCTCAAGGGGGAAGCCAGCGGCAGCCAGGCCTTGATGCTGTCCTGCGCGCCATTCAGGCGCAGCAGCAGCTTGGGGCTGGGTTCGGTCACACCGCCGGCAGTGGCGCTCTCTATGGAAGCGCGCACCTCCACCTTGCCGCGCTTGAGTTTGGCGATGAGCAGTTCGCGCAGGCCCGGCTCAAACTGGCGCAGGTCTTCGGGCAGGCGAAACGACAGGTCCAGAAAGCGGCTATTGACCGAGCGGATTTCCAGCCCCAGTTGGGCTGCTGGTGGATTGCGACTATCGGTTTCTGGCTGGGTAGTGGCTGTGCTGTGCTGTGCACTGGCATAGCCAGTCATGCTGTAAACTGGCATTGCGGTTTCTCGGGTCATAGGGGTAAGCCCCAAGAATACCCTGAATTTGAATGCCGCCGTTCTTGCCACCTTCATGCCACATCCATCCACGTCCAAGGTCAAGCCTTCACCGTTGCCGCCGGACACCGTCATCGGCGGCTACCGTATTGTGCGCAAGGTGGCTGCCGGTGGCTTTGGCTTGGTCTATCTGGCGCTGGACCCTGAAGGCAAGCAGGTGGCGGTCAAGGAATACCTGCCCTCGTCTCTGGCCACGCGCGCACCGGGCGAGCTGATGCCCCAGGTGCCCACGGAAAAGCTCTCGCTCTACCGCCTGGGTCTGAAAAGCTTTTTTGAAGAAGGCCGTTCGCTGGCGCAGATCTCCCACCCCTCGGTGGTCAGCGTAATGAACTTTTTCCGCGAGAATGAGACCGTGTACATGGTGATGAACTACCTGGAGGGCGCGTCCCTACAGGACTTTATCGTCACCGCGCGCGACCTGAAGCAAAGCAAGGTGTTTCGCGAATCCACCATCCGCTCGCTGTTTGACGAAATCCTGCGCGGCTTGCGCATCGTGCATCAGCACAAGATGCTGCACCTAGACATCAAGCCGGCCAATATTTTCATCACCGACGACAACAAGTCGGTGCTGATTGATTTTGGCGCAGCGCGCGAGGTGCTGAGCAAGGAAGGCAATTTCATACGCCCCATGTACACGCCGGGCTTTGCCGCCCCCGAGATGTACAAGCGCGACGCCGCCATGGGCCCCTGGACCGATATTTACGCTATTGGCGCCTGCATGTACGCCTGCATGCAGGGCTATCCGCCCAACGAGGCGCCGCAGCGCCAAGAAAAAGACCGCATTGCCATTGCCCTGTCGCGCCTGCGCGGCGTCTATTCCGATAACCTGGTCGAGGTGGTGGAGTGGTGCATGTCGCTCGATGCCTTGTCGCGGCCGCAATCGGTGTTTGCCTTGCAAAAGGAGCTCAGCCGCGAGGGCGAGCGCCGCTACACCAAGCTCAGCGTGGCCGAAAAGGTGCGCATGCAATTTGACAATATGGTGGCCGACAACAAAAAGCCGGTGACGGTAGCTGCCACCAGAGTCCGGCCCAAATGAAATTTTCGGTATTCCAGATCAGCCGCAAGGGTGGGCGCGAAAAAAACGAAGACCGCATGGGCTATTGCTATACCAACAGCTCTGGCCTGTTTTTGCTGGCGGACGGCATGGGCGGACACCCACAGGGCGAGGTGGCGGCACAACTGGCGCTGCAAACCATTTCCGCCCTGTACCAGAAGGAAGCCAAGCCCGAACTGGCCGACGTCAGCAGCTTTCTCAATACCGCCATTCTGGCGGCACACCGGCAAATCCTGCGCTATGCGGCCGATGGCGGTTTGCTCGACACCCCGCGCACCACGCTGGTGGTGGCTGTGGTGCAAGGGGGGGTGGCGCACTGGGCACATTGCGGCGATTCGCGCCTGTACTTTGTGCGCGATGGCGAGCTGCTGGCCCGCACCCGCGACCACTCCTACCTTGAGCAGCGGCGCGGCGCGCAGCGCTCTGCCAGCCAGGCGCAAAATATCAACCGCAACGTGCTCTACACCTGCCTGGGTTCGCCCTCCAAACCGGTGTTTGACATCTCCGGTCCGCTGCCGCTGCAAATGGGCGACAAGCTGCTGCTGTGCTCCGATGGGCTGTGGAGCAGCCTGGATGATGATGATATTGTTTCTCACCTGGGGCAAAAGTCGGTGTCGGTTGCGGCCCCCGAACTGGTGGAGCGGGCCCTGCTCCGGGCCGGTTCCAGCAGCGATAACGTGACCATTGTGGCCATGGAATGGGAAACCCCGGAGGTGTTTGTGTCCACCCGCGGCAGCATTTCCACCCATCACATGGACAATGAGACCTTTGCCTCCACCGTGCAGACCGACTGGGCGGGCCTTGGCGCAGACGACCTGGACGACGAGGCCATTGAGCGCTCCATGGCTGAAATCAACGCCGCCATTCGCCGCGCCGCCGCAGGCAAAATTTGAGCGCCACTCTGGGCGCTATCGATCCGTTTTTTGAACCAAGAGAATTCCATGACCGCATTCACTCGCACGCAAAACCGTGCCGCCAACGCACTGCGTCCCGTCAAGATCACGCGCGGCTACACCATGCATGCCGAAGGCTCGGTGTTGATTGAGTTTGGCGCGACCAAGGTTCTTTGTACCGCCTCGGTCGAGGAAAAAGTTCCTCCCCACAAACGCGGCAGCGGCGAGGGCTGGGTCACCGCCGAATACGGCATGCTGCCGCGCGCCACCCATAGCCGCAACGACCGCGAGGCCGCACGCGGCAAACAAAGCGGGCGCACCCAGGAAATCCAGCGTCTGATCGGGCGCTCGCTGCGCGCCGTGTTTGACTTGAAGCTCTTGGGCGAACGCACCCTACAGCTGGACTGCGATGTGCTGCAGGCCGATGGCGGCACCCGCACCGCGGCCATCACCGGCGCCTTTGTGGCGGCGCAGGACGCCGTCAATGGTCTGCTGGCCGCCGGCAAGATCGCGCAAAGCCCGATCATTGCAGCTGTGGCCGCGATCTCGGTCGGCATCGTGCAGGGCACGCCACTGTTAGATTTGGAATATGCGGAAGACTCGGCCTGCGACACCGACATGAATGTGGTGATGACCGGCGCCGGCCATTTTGTCGAGGTCCAGGGCACGGCCGAGGGCCTGGCATTTAGCCGCGCCGAGATGGGCGCCCTGCTGGACCTGGCAGAGCAAGGCATTGGCGAGCTGATGGCCCTGCAACAGCAGGCCTTGGCCGCTTGATCCAGACTCGCCTCATGAAAATCGTTCTCGCCTCCAATAACCAGGGCAAGCTGGCCGAGCTGCAGGCCCTGTTCGGCCCGCTGGGCTGCAGCCTGATTGCCCAGAGCGAACTCGGCGTGCCAGAAGCGCCCGAACCCTTCAAGACCTTTGTCGAAAACGCCCTTGCCAAGGCCCGCAACGCTGCAGAGTACACCGGCCTGCCTGCGCTGGCCGACGACGCCGGACTATGCGTGGACGCTTTGGGTGGTGAGCCCGGCGTGGACACCGCTTATTACGCGACGCGCTTTGGTTATGCCAAGGGCGACGACAACAACGTCAAAGCGCTGCTGGAGCAGATGCGCGGCGTCGAGAACCGCCGTGCCGCTCTGGTCAGCACCCTGGTGGCGGTGCGTTTTCCGCAAGACCCTGAGCCACTGATCGCCATGGGCCGGGCCGCCGGACTGCTAACCGAGGAGCCGATTGGCAGCAATGGTTTTGGTTTCGATCCGGTGATGTGGATTCCGGAATTTGGCCAGACGTTTGCCCAGTTGCCCACCGAGCTGAAGAACGCCAACAGCCACCGCGGTCGCGCCGCCCAGGCCATGCTGGCACTAATCCGGGAAAATTGGTTGCCTGCGCACTCTGCCTAACGCCATGTCCGTCATCCCCATTGCTCCAGTCGTTGAAGGCCAGGAGCCTGCCGTGCAACACGACATCCAGCACTACATGCGCCCGGGGAGTCTGCAGTTTGCTGCGCTGCCGCCCTTGAGCCTGTATATCCACCTGCCCTGGTGTTTGAAGAAATGCCCGTACTGCGATTTCAATTCGCATGCGGCGCCCGGCGGTGCCTTGCCGGAGCAGCAATATCTGGACGCGCTGCTGGCCGATCTGGACGCCGCCCTGCCGCTGATCTGGGGCCGCCAGGTGCACAGCATCTTTATCGGCGGCGGCACGCCCAGCCTGTTTTCACCGGCGTCCATAGACCGTCTGTTGGGCGACATCCGAGCCCGCCTGCGGCTGGAGCCGGATTGCGAAATCACGCTGGAGGCGAACCCCGGCACCTTCGAGAAGGACCGCTTTCGCGCCTTCCGTCAGGCCGGTGTGACGCGGCTTTCCATTGGTGTGCAGAGCTTTAACGATGAGCATCTGCGCGCCCTGGGTCGGGTGCACGACAGTGCCCAGGCCTTGGCTGCAGTGGAGGAGGCGGCCAGCGCCTTTGACACCTTCAACCTGGACATCATGTACGCGCTGCCTGGCCAGACCATGGCGCAGCTGGAGCGGGACATGGCCACCGCGCTGCAGTTCAAGCCGCCGCATATCTCGATCTACCACCTGACCATAGAGCCCAACACGGTATTCGCCAAGTACCCGCCTACGTTGCCCGAGGACGACGACGCCTACGCCATGCTGGACCGCATCACCGAGCTGACCGAGAGCGCGGGCCTGGGTCGCTACGAGGTATCGGCCTATGCGCGCGACGGCCACCGCTGTTGGCACAACCTCAACTACTGGCAGTTTGGCGACTACCTGGGCCTGGGCGCCGGTGCCCACAGCAAGCTCACCTTCGCCCACCGCGTAATCCGCCAGGTGCGCTTTCGCGATCCGGCGCGTTACATGGCACAGGCGTTTGCCGGCGCAGCTATGTCGCAGGAAGAGGAAGTGGCACGCAGTGATCTGGCGTTTGAATACATGCTCAATGCGCTGCGCCTGCGCCACGGCTTTGGCCTGCGCGATTTCGGCGAGCGCACCGGCCTGCCCATCACCGCCATCCAGGCCGCACTCGATGCGGCCGAGAAGAAGGGTCTGATCGAGCGCGACTTTGCCCGTGTGCGGCCCACCGTGCGTGGCTTCGATTTCCTCAGTGACTTGCAGTCGCTTTTCCTGTCCAATGGTCCCTAACGCCACAGGCGGGTGAAAGACGCTTCACGAGGGGGCCAATATGTTCTCGGTATATGGCAAGTCAGGGCTGATGTTTCGCGGCTCCATGGAGGAGTTGCGCAAGATCGGGCCGACCAGCGCATTGGCGCGCACGCGCCGCGTGGCCGCTGTCGGACGTGAAGCCGCCGAAGGCTTTATGGCCCAGTTGGCCCTGGTCGGCAACGAGGGGCATGGCCGCCCAATGGCCTCCGCTGCCACACACGATCTGGCCCATAAAGAGGCCATGGCGGCCTACGCCCAGACAGCCAACAGCCAGCCACCGCGTCACCCCCTTATGCGGGTGCGCGACATCATGAATCCCGGCGCGATCTGTGTCGCTCAAGAGGACAGCCTGGGCCAGGCCTGGGATCTGCTGGCCGAGCACCAGCTGGGTCAGGCGCCCGTGGTGGATGGTGCTGGTGTGCTGGTGGGACTGCTGACCCGGGCCGAACTGATGCGTTCCGACCGATTGCCTGGCCGCAATAGCCATGCATTGGTGTGGCAGGCATTTCTGGCCCAAGGCGTGGCCGAGCTGATGTGGACGCCGGTGCCCAGTGTGGCCCCCGACACCGATATCCGCCGCCTGGCGCGGGTGCTGCTTGACACTGGTTTGCCGGGCCTGCCGGTGGTGGACGATGTGGGTAAGGTCCAGGCCTTTGTGTCGCGCACCGACATTTTGCGCGCCGTCGTGGCCGATCCGCCGCTGGATTTGTGGACCTAGTTGGTAAAGGCGTAGAAGGGGCCGGGGGTGGTGCCCACGCTGTGGCCCTCGATCACGGTGTAGACCGAGCGGCCAAAGAAGAAGGGCAGGCCCCAGTCAAACGAGTTGCTGCCCATGGTCCCGCCCAGGTTGTTGAATGCGTAGTTGCCGCTGGATATACCGCCGGGTGAAAATAGGTTGTCGGCATTGGCAATGGAAAAGTTGACCGTAGCGCTGGTGCTGGCCAGCTGGATGCTGGCCGTCAAATTTTGGGTGCTGACGGGGCAGTAAAAGCCGGATGCCGCCGTGCTGCAACTGGTCGACAGGTTGGGGTCGGAAAAGTACAGGCCGTTGGATCCGCTATCCATGAAGCTGGATGTGTAGGAGCGTCCTTTGTAGACCGTGGTGAATTTGTAATTGGAATTGAGAGTCACCACATTGGCCGCACCCAGCGCGTTGTTGCTCCGCGTGCCCACGCCAAAGATCAGCGCCCCAGCAGCGCTATTGTTACCGGACGCGCTCACGGGCGGGAGTTGCACGACGACGCCATTGTTGTCGTTGGTAAACAGCCCCACCGGGTTTTGCACCTGCTGAGCCTTGGTCAAGCTAATCGGTGCGCACAAGGAATTGGACTGTGTGCAGTTGAAATAACTCTGGCCGTCATTGGAAAACAGGCTTAGCCCCAGGATGCCGTTGGCGCCCAGGGTTTGGCTGTTGGCTTTGGGCACATCGCCGGCCGTAACAAACAAGGACGCGCCTTTGCTTGGGTCCCAGCAATTGACCGCGTGGACATCGTTCGCATCCATCAGCTGAACCGGCACGTTCTGCGCACGCTCGCCTGCAATGACCACATCGGCCAGCTTGACGCTGCCCCAGGCGTTGTTGTTAAGAAAGTTGGCGCACTCCGAAATAGCAGAAATAGCCGGATTGCTGCCCACAGTTTGCGGCGTAAGTGTGAGTGCCGGTGCCGCACTCACCACGCTGGCAAACAGGCGCAAACCGGTGGAGCCGGTATCCAGCAGCACATGGTCAATATCCTTGCAGCTGCCGCTGCCGACTACGCCACCCGACGTGCAGACCGTGACGGATACGTAGGGAATATTGACGTTGTTGCCCGGGCCGGCCTCGACCGATATGGCAATCACATTGCTGCCAGTGGGCAGGATCGTGCTGACCGGCGCGTTGCCAACCACCGCGCTGGAATTGGCGGAGCCGCCGCCGCAGCCGACCAGCTGGGTCAGCAGACCAAGGGCCAACAGCGCGAACACCAGCGGTCGACGCCACGGAGTGAGGTTTATGTCCGCCACTAGCGAATATCCTGCGCCGCCAGTCCGGCTGGCAGTGCGGAAGGCAAATAAGCTCGCCCGTTAAAAGAGCGCATCATGCCACCTGACTCCATCACGATATCGCTCGTTTGCACGTTGACGCCCCGGCGTTGCTGGCGCTGGGCGGTGGTGTAGGTTTGAAAATAGCTGCCTAGCAGGCGCTCAAAATCCGGCTGCACCGGCCCTTCCCAGCCCACAGCAAATACCAGGCCCGATGCATTGACATATTGCCGCACGATGACGCCATTGGGCAGAGCCTGGGTGTAGACCGTGACGCCGGTGATCGTGGGCGAGCTGCTGCCAGCACCCCAGGCCTGCTGGTCGGCCTGCACCGAAGCCAGATCACCGCCCAGGTGCGCCCAGGCGCTGCCGGCACTCAGCAGTCCGCAGCAGAGCAAGATCTTGAAGCCACTTTGCCTGGCCACCCCCGCTGTATTTTTCGACGCTAAATGCATACTGATAGCGTACACCAAGGTATCCATGCCATAGCCGCGCTGGGTTATTTCACCCACTGGTTGAGCTGAATGATGGGCATCAGCACGGCCAGCACAATCAGCATCACCACCAGGCCCATCACCACAATCAGCAGCGGCTCCAGGATGGTGGCCAGGTGCATGGAGCGACGCTGCACCTCGGTGCTGAGCTGGCGCGCGGCACGCTCCAGCATGGTGGGTAGCTGGCCGGTCTGCTCGCCCAGGCGGGCGAACATCGACAGCAGACCCGGAAAGCGCTTCTTTTGCGACAGGGCGGACGCCAGCGGTGCGCCCTCACGCACCATCACCAGTGCGTCCAAGGCGTCGCGCTTGAGGGCCTGGTTGCTCAGGGTCTGGGCGGCGGCCTGCAGGGCCTGAAGGATGGGCACGCCAGCCGCCGTCAGCATGGCCAGGGTGCCGGCAAAGCGCGCCGCGTTGTAGCCGCGCGCCAGCCGCCCCACCACCGGCAGGTTCAGCCAGGCCGCGTCCCAGCGCTCGCGAAAACTGGCATTCTTCAGCGCCTGCCACAGCAGGGCAGAACCGCCGACAAGCAGCAGGGCCACCAGCCAGCCATAGCCGCGCACAAAGTCGCTAATCGCCATCATGGCCACGGTCAAGAAGGGCAGGGCATGCTTGCTGCCGGCAAACACATGGGCCACCTGCGGCACCACATAGCCGACCAAAAACAGCACGATCACCACCGCCACCGCCGAAACAATGGCCGGATACAGGGCTGCGCCCAGCAGCTTGGAGCGCAGGAGTTGGCGCTCTTCCAGGTCATCGGCCAGGCGTACCAGTACCATCGCCAGATGGCCGCTTTGCTCACCGGCACCCACCACGGCAACGTAAATGTCGGCAAATTCGCGCGGATGCTGTTCCAGCGCCTTGGCAAAACTGGTGCCGCCGTTGACCGACGCCCGCAGCGATGCGTTCAGATTGCGCAGCGCTTCGCTTTCAGACTCTTCCGACAGCGAACCCAGCGCCTGCTCCAGCGGCAGGCCGGAAGACACCAGCTCGGCCAGTTGGCGCGTCCAGATCGACAACGCCGTGCCGTTGAGCACCCGACTGCGCCAGAGCTGCGTGGCTTCGCCACTGGCCGCATCATCCGTGGCTCGGCCGGCCAGCACCTGCACGCTCAGGGGAATAAAGGACTGGGTGCGCAACTGGGCGCGGGCGGACTTGGCACTGTCGGCCTCCAGCGTGCCCTTGCGGGATTGCCCCTGGTCGTCCAGGGCGGTGAAGGAATAGGCGGGCATGAGCCAACCTTATCACGGAGTGGTGACGCCCGGCGCCACCGAAGTGCGTGGCAGAAGCCGGCGCTTGCCCGAACTAAGTGAAAATACGCCATGCCCGCACATCTCACTCCCCGTTTCGCTGGCGTCGACATGCTGCGCGGCCTGGCCATGGTCTGGATGACGCTGTTTCACTTCTCCTATGACCTGCAGCACTTTGGCTACCTGCACACCAATTTTTACGCCGACCCGTTCTGGACCGTGCAACGTGCTTCCATCGTCAGCCTGTTTGTTTTTTGTGCCGGGCTCGGTCAGGCCATTGCCGTGCAGCAGGGCCAGAGCTGGGGCCGTTTCTGGAAGCGCTGGCGTCTGATTGCGAGCAGCGCGCTGTTGGTGAGCGTCGGCTCCTATGCCATGTTTGCGGACAGCTTTATCTACTTCGGCATTCTGCATGGCATGGCCTTGATGCTGATAGTGGCGCGCTTGCTGGCGGGCGCGGGCAGGCTGTTGTGGCCGCTGGGTGCGCTGGCTCTGGCCATGCCCTTGCTGGCGGCACCGGCGCACAGCTTATGGCCTGCGCTGGACTTTCTCAATGGCCGCGCCTTCAACTGGCTGGGCCTGATCAGCCACAAGCCCATCACCGAGGACTATGCGCCGCTGTTTCCCTGGCTTGGCGTGATGTGTTTTGGCCTGGCCGCTGGGCAATGGTTGTTGGCACGCCCGGCGCTGGAACATGCGGGCATCTGGGTGCAAGCCTGGGCACCGCTGCGTGGCCTGGCTTGGCTGGGTCGCTGGAGTCTGAGCTATTACCTGCTGCACCAGCCCTTGCTGATTGGCGCTTTGAGTCTGCTGGCGCTGTTGCGCTGAATCTGTGAAGCCCGGCTAAACGCCGGACTTGCCATCCTGCTTTTTGCGCTGCCAAAGCCTCAGCACCATGGTGGAGACGACCGCCACATTGCCTACCAGCACCAAAGCGTTGATGGCGCTGGCGTGTTGCACCAGGTGGCTGACCTCCAGCGGCAGATAGACCGTGCCGGAAAGTGTTGCCAACCACTCCGCCCAGGCGCGGTCCTTCCATAGGCCGTAGCCCTCGGTGAAACGAAGTGCTGCGTAGGCCCAGGCCAGCAGCAGCGTTTGGCGCAGGTCGACGTTGGCAAGCAGAGTGGCGTCGTCCAGCAACATGCGTGGGTAGTGCGCGTCCGGGTTCCAGTGGAAGTGGCCGATCAGCGCATAGGCCATGGCGCGCACATCATGGTGTGCCAAGCTCAGCAAACCCAGGCTGGCGGCGATGGCGGCGATGCCCTTCACGGCTTCAAACAGGGCGATGAAGTGTAGGGCGGTGTTTTTGGCCGGAGCTCCAGTCATTTAGTCCCGCGTCACCCGCAGCAGCTCTTCGGGCGAGGTGACGCCACTTTGCACCAGGCGGGCACCATCGTCGCGCATCAGCACCATGCCAGCGTCCAGGGCGGACTGGCGCAGTTCGGCGTCGGAGGCGCGCTGGTGGATCAGGGCGCGCTGCTGGTCGTTGGTGACCAGCAGCTCGAAAATACCGGTGCGGCCTTGGTAACCGGTCTGTGAACATTCGGTGCAACCGGCGCCATGGCAATGGGTGCAGAGCTTGCGCACCAGGCGCTGGGCCAGCACGCCGAGCAGGCTGGAACTCAAAAGAAAAGGCTCGACACCCATGTCGATCAGGCGCGTCACGGCACTGGCGGCGTCATTGGTGTGCAGCGTTGCCAGCACCAGATGGCCGGTGAGCGACGCCTGAATGGCGATGTGCGCGGTCTCGAAGTCGCGGATTTCACCGATCATGATCACGTCCGGGTCCTGGCGCAGGATGGCGCGCAAGGCCTTGGCAAAGGTGAGGTCGATCTTGGCGTTGACCTGGGTCTGGCCGACGCCGGTCAGCTCGTACTCGATCGGGTCTTCCACCGTCATGATGTTGCTGCTGCCAGCGTCCAGGCGGCTCAGGGCCGCATACAGCGTGGTGGTCTTGCCCGAGCCGGTCGGACCGGTCACCAGAATGATGCCGTGCGGTTGGGCAATCAGTTCTTCCATGCGCTGCAGGACCTCGCCCTGCATGCCCACCGACTCCAGATTCAGCGCGCCCTGGCTCTTGTCCAGTAAACGCAACACGGCCCGCTCGCCATGGGCGCTGGGCAATGTGGAGACGCGCACATCCATGGCACGGGTTCCAATGCGCAGCGAGATGCGCCCGTCCTGGGGCAGACGGCGCTCGGAAATATCCAGCTGGGCCATGATTTTGAGGCGCGAAATCAGCGCCGCGTGCAGTGCGCGATTCGGTTGCACCACCTCGCGCAGCGTGCCGTCCACCCGAAAGCGCACGCTGCTGTGGCGCTCAAAGGGCTCGATGTGGATGTCGCTGGCGCCGTCGCGTGCGGCCTGCGTCAGCAGCGCATTGAGCATGCGGATGATGGGCGCGTCTCCCGCCGATTCCAGCAGATCTTCCACGGCTGGCAGCTCCTGCATCATGCGCGACAGGTCGGCATCGCTCTGCACCTCGCTGACCACCGAGGCGGCACTCGATTCGCCCTGGGCATAGGCGGCGCTGATGCGCTGCTGCAGGGCCTCTGCGCTGAGCAGTTCGATCTGGTGCGTGTCAAATTTGCGCATGGTTTCGCTGATGCCGCCCGCAGGCGTTGCCGCGTGCAGCCACAGGGTCAGTGTGTCTCCGTCCTGCTCCAGCAGGATTTGCTGGTTGCGCGCAAAGGCGTAGGGGAGGGGGTAGCGTTGTGCCATGCCGAACCTATTGCGCAGCCGTCGGTGCGGAGGCAGGCGCTGGCTTGGCTTGCGCACGCACGGCCTCAGACATGACGGCGGCTTCGTTGATGGGCACGGTCGTGCTGGAAGCCGGCTGCCCCTGCATTTGCAAATTGCGCATTTGCTCGTAACGGCTATTGGCAAGGGCGTCGCCACCCGAGGCGTCGCGGATCACCAGCGGGCGCAGGAACACCATTAAATTGGTCTTGGCACGGCTGCGTGATTCGCTTTTGAACAGCCCGCCAAACAGGGGCAGGTCGGACAAACCAGGCACCCTGTCCTTGTTGCCGGAATACTTGTCATCCAGCAAACCACCCAGCACCACAATGCCGCCGTCCTGCACCAGCACATTGGATTCGATGGAGCGCTTGTTGGTGATCAGTCCAGCGGAGCTAGACGCGGCATCCACACTCGACACTTCCTGGTAGATGGTCATCTTGACCGTGCCGTTTTCGCTGATCTGCGGCTTGACCTTGAGCGTCAGGCCCACGTCCTTGCGCTCTATGGTCTGAAACGGATTGACCGAACCGGTGCTGCCGGAACTGGCATTGGTGTACTGGCCGGTGACAAAGGGCACGTTTTGCCCGACGACGATCTTGGCCTCCTCGTTGTCCATGGTCAGCAGCGAGGGGGTGGACAGAATATTGGTATCCGCATCGGATTGCAAAAAGTTGGCCAGCAGATTCAGCGTGTACACACCGTTGGTCTGGCTGCCAATGCCCAAATTCAGACCGGCCGATGGCGACACGGCGCCCGCGGCGGCGGTGGACAGGCCGATCAGGTTGGTGGTGCCGCCGGTGCTGAAGTTGGTTCCCAGCAAACCCACGGTGCCACCAATCGTGCCCATAAGCCCCTGCCATTGCACGCCAAACTGCGCAGCGCGGGTGGCGTTCACTTCGACGATGAGGCTTTCCACCAGCACCTGGGCGCGGCGCGCATCGAGCTGGTCAATCACGGCGCGCAACTGGCGGTACTGCGGATCGGGCGCGGTGATGATGAGCGAATTGGTGGCCACATCGGCCTGCACCTGGCCGCCGGTGGTGGCTGCCGCTGCCGGGGCCGCACCGCCGATGGCAGAAGCAGGGGTGGGGGCGGCTGCCCTCACCTCGCCCGACATGACGGCGCGCAGCGTGGCCGCCAGTTTGGTGGCGTCGGCATTTTTCAGCATCACCACATGGATATTGCCGGTGCCGCCGTCACCCTGCACGCTGGGCTGGTCCAGCCTGGATACCAGCGATTTCACCAGGCTGACCCTGGCCAGGTTGGCGGCGCGCAATATCAGCGCATTGCTGCGCGGCTCGGCAATGATGGTGGTCTTGAAGCCACTGTCGGTCTGGCCCGGCGCGCTGCCTGCGGCGCCGCCGCTTTCAATCAGCCGCAGCAACAGGGGCGCCAGGTCGCTGGCAATGGCGTATTTGAGCGGCAGGATTTCCAGGTCGCTGCCATTGGCCACGTCGCTGGCGGCAATGATGCGCGCCATGCGCTGCAGGTTGTCGGCATAGTCGGTGATGATCAGCGAGTTGTTGCCGGGATTGACGTTGATGACGTTGTTGGGGCTGATCAGCGGGCGCAGTATGGGCAGCAAGTTGGCCGCACTCTCAAAATTGAGTTTGAAAATTTGCGTCACGATCTGGTTGCCCAAGGGGCTGCTCTTGGCACCCGCGTCGGCCGTGACCGCGCCACTTTGCAGCTTGGCGTCGGCCTCGGGAACCACCTTGTCCAGCCCGGCCGATTCCACCACGGTAAAGCCCTGCAGGCGCAGGGCGCCCAGGAACTGGTTGTAGGCCGCAGCGGGCGTTAGCGGTTTGTCGCTGCTCAGATTGAGCGTGCCCTTCACGCGCGGATCCAGCACCACCTGGCGCCCGGTCATGCTGGCCATGGCGCGGGCCACCGCCTCGATTTCGGCATTGACAAAGTTCAGCGTCACCGGTGCGCCGGGTACCGATTTGAGCTTGGCATCAGCGTCGCTTTGGCCATGGGCCAGGGCACAGGCGGCCAGGCTTGCGGCCAGGCCGGTGGCGCGGATCCAGGTGGGTAGAGAGGACGTGGAAGGTCGCATGAGGCTAGCCCAGGGTAATGACGGACCGCGCGCCGTCGCGCTGTCCCATGATGTTGAGGAGATTCGAGAGTTCGGCCTCAGACGCAGCATCGGCGCGCGCCTCGCCGACAAAATGCAGTCGACCGGCGGTCCAGCCGCCCGTGCCCTGCAGTTGCAGGTTGCCGTCCAGCGTGCGCAGCTTGAGCGTGGCGCCGCCCTGATCACTTCCCTGCAGGCTCAGCTGGTAGCTACCCAGGGGCCGCAGCGTGGACAGACTGGAACTCAGGCCCACCATGTCCAGGCTCAACGCGCCTTCCACATGGACCCGGTCCACGGCAGAAACCACATTCAGGCCTGGTGTCTTAAGCAGCAGAGGGCCTTGCAATTGCACCGTGTTCCAGGGCGTGCCCAGACCCGCCAGCACGGCGGCCGGCCAGGTGGATTCACCAGGCGCCAACTGCAGGCGCCAGCTGCGCAGGCCGGGCGTCAGCTCCAGCAACTGCGGTGCCAGCGTGCAGCAGTCCGCCCGCAGCGCGACGTGTAAGCTGCCCAGACCCAGGCGCAGATCCCATTGCACCCGGCCGGGCAGGCGCAGCCCACCGGCACTGCCCGGGCCGCCCGTTAAACCGAACTGGGCCGAGCCATGCCAAAGCGTGCCTCGGCTCTCCGATAACACCACACGGCCAGCGCTGGCGGCATAGGCGGCCTGTTGCACCCAGCTGGCGGGTGCCCATTGCAGCACGGCCCACAGGGCGCCGCAGACAGCACCGGCCATGGCCCAAGCCCAAGGGCTGGAGGCGGTACGGTTGTCGGTGGTGCGTGCCATGGCGTGCATCAGGGCGCCGCTTGGGCGCCGGCTGGCAGGTGGAACAACAACACACCGCTCCACAGAGGCTCCGCACCGCCGCTGCGCTGCAAATGCACTTCGGTGGGGCTGAGGCCGGCGGCCGATACCGGTGTGAACCAGGGTGCCAGGCTTTGCGCGCTGAGCTGCTTGACGGTGACCGTGGCATGGTCTGCCGCCAGCTGCAGCGAAGCCCCCTTGCCGAGCAGGGCGGTAGCAGACTGCAAGGCCTTCAGGCTGTCCTGCGGCGACACCACCGGTTTGCTTTGCAGCAGCTTGGCGCGGGTCTGCAGGGCCAGCATGCGCTCCAGTTCGGAGTCCAGTTGGGCGTTTTGGCTGTCGGCGCTGCGCAGCGTGTGCAGGGCGGGCGATAGCAGCAGGCTCCAGGCCAGAGCCGCCAACAGGATAGCCGCAGCCAGAGTCAGGGCGCTTTGTTCACGCAGGGCCAGTCCCGCCCAGCGGGCCTTGATGTGCTGCCAGTTCATGGCTTGGGCTCCTTGGGTTCGACCACCAACTTGTCTTCCTGCATGCGTGAGCGCAGGCCACGCGCTTCCAGGGCGGCCGCCATTTTTTGTGCAGTGGCCGACGCCAGACCGGTGGCGCTGAGTTGCAGCTGCTTGCCGCTGAGTTCAATGGCCGAGAACGCCAGGCTGGTCGGTGCCAGTGGGCTGATGATGGAAAACACGCGGCCCAGGTCGGTATCCGATCCGACGCCCCGCTCCAGCGCCAGATCGTCCACGGCGCGCTGCATTTGCCGCGGTGCGTCTATCACCAGTTGCACCTGCGGAAAGTTTTGCTGCAGCACGGCCTGGATGGCGGCACGCTTGCCTTCCTGCAGGGCGCGTTGGCGCCACGCCAGGGCATTGAGCGCCACCAGCTGCACCAGGACCAGGGCCAGCAGTGCCCAGCGCGCCGGGCGCCAGGCCGGGCCTTGCAGCATCTCCCGCCACGCAGCGGCCAGGCGCTTGAGTAGCCGCGCTCCGGGTGCGTCGCTGAGTTCGAGCTGGGCCAGGTTCCAACTGGACATTGCGGCCAGCAGCAAGCGCTGCGCCTTGGTTTGCAGGCTGGAGCGGCTGCCAAAATGCTGCTCGGCCAGGGCCATGACCGGCGGCTCGGCCAGCACCACCAAATTGCTTTCGGCCAGGGCCATGCTCAGGCTGGCAGTCAACAGGGGCAGCAGGCTGACACCCTGGGGCGTACACAGCAGCATCTGTGCCGGTTGCAGCTCGCTGCCCAGCAGCAGCCGGGACGTGCCCGCTGGTGTGGGCGTGCATTCCGCCACGATGCGCCCAACCCTGCAGCCGGCGGCCTCCAGCGCCTGCAGGCTGGCCTGCAGCCAGGCCCGGTCACACACCGCAACCCAGGCCTGTGGCGCAGCACCAGCCTCGCCTCCCTCGGCAGCAAACACGGCGAAATGCAGGCGCTCGGCCTCGTCCAATAGTTGCTCCTCCAGCACACCGGAGAGAACTGCCCTGGCCCGCACCGGCTCCATGCGCGCCGACAACAGGCCGCGCAACACCCGCTCGGGCAGGGCTATGCGGTGCCAGGAAAGGGCGCGCGCCGGCACGACTGCAACCACCTCGGCATTGCGCCCGGCCTGTGCCGGCAACAGCGGTGCGGGGCTGCGGCCCTGCGTCAGGACCTGCTGGCCGTCGGACGTCAGCACGTAGTCGTACTCGGGCGTGCCGCTGGCGTGCAGGGGGAGGGAAATAATCAGTGTGGACATGGGCTGCTCATTGTAGGGAAGCCGCGGCAGCTTCCTGCAGTACTTCGCGCTGGCGCCAGATGACCTTGACCAGGGTGTTGCTGCGCTCAACCAGCGAAAGCTCTTGTACCGTGATGTCGCCCAGGCGCAGGCGGCCGCGCACCGCAAAGTAGTTGCTGCCTACGCTGAAGTCGTCCTTATGGGCCTGACCCGCAGCATCGTCTGTGATGCCGGCCGCTTTGAATGCTTCGTTCACGGTCTTGAAGTGGGCGCTGGCGCGTTGGGTCACCAATTGCTGAGCCCGTCCAAGATCAAAATTGGGCAGGGCCGCGCGCAGCACCTCGGCACTCGCGGTGTTCAGGTTGAGCAGAGTTTTTACCGGCAGCAATACCGCATAGGGCTTCAGCGCATGAACCGTGCTGGCTGGCAGTCCGAACCAGACCAGTTGCTCCAGACGGTAGGGCTTGAGCGGCGCATCCACTTGCGCTGCGGTTTTGGTATCGGTGCTGGTGTTGGGTGTGGCGGCTGCGGCGTCGCTGGCGATCAGCTTGTCGACCAGTAACTGCACCTGGGTGGTTGGAAGATTGAGCTTGGTGAACAACTGCTCAAAGGACTGCACGGCCGATGCGACGGGTTTTCCTTCTTGTACCAAGTTGCGCACATTGAGCAGGCCTTGCTGGTCGATGATCTGGCCAGACAGGAATGCATCCATGGCGTCATCGGTGTTGTTTTGGTCCACCGCTAGAAAGCTGGAAAGCCGGGCCTCCTGCAGAGGTTGGGCCCAGACCTCGGACAGGTGGTCCACGGTCGGATTGGCGCTGCGCGCGTGTTCCTGCAGGATCAGGCGCGACCAGTCCAGCGCCCCGTTCAACACCCACTGCATCTGCATGCGACTGCGTTCGGCACTTTCAATCTCCACGCTGCGCCATTGCTGCCACAGCGCGGCCGAGGCAAAGGTGGCGACCAAGGTGACGGTGAGCATGGCCAGCAGCAGGGCCGCCCCAGATTGAGTGGCTCGTTTCACGTTTTTGCTCCCACCGACGTGGGGCGAATCCAGTCGCGGGTGAGCTTGCCCGCCAGTGGCCCGCCATCGGGCAGGCTCAGGACCAGGCGCACGCCGTCGGGCGTGGCGGCCGCGGCATCGCTGCTGGAGCCGGGATTGGTCCAGGCATCGCCCCGGTAATAAAAAAGTTGCCAATCGTCCAGCGGCATGACGCTGACCTGCGCTGCACGGCTGGCAGCCGTCGGGCTTTGCGCCCAAGCGGCGGCCTGCAGCCAGGCCTGCTGCAGGGCAGTGCGGGTGCGCAGCTCGGGCGACTGCCAGCGCAGCCAGGTCTTGCGCCCGGCGTTGTCGCCCAGGGTCCAGGCAACCACACGCAGGGACGGACCCAAAGTGCCGTTGCTGTGGCGTGTGATGCGAAGGCTCAGGCCGTTCCAGTCCATCGCGCTGGGCAGGGTGCTGGCCGTGACGGCGACGGCGGAAGCCGCGCTGACGGGGTTGCTGAGGTCGGTGTCCATGGCGTCCAGGTCCGCCCCCCATTGCGCCAGACCACTTTGCAAGCTCAGCACAGCGTCGGCCCTGGCCTGGGTCTGCGCCTGGGCGCGGCCCATGGCGTCCAGTCCGCGCCAGCTCATCAGGCTGAGCAGGGCCATCACCATCAGCGCCACCATCAGCTCCACCAGCGTAAAGCCGTGCAGGCGGCCCATGGGTACGGTAGGCCGCGCCATCAGTTGCGTCCCATGACGGTAGTAAGTTGGTACTGAGGCTGCGCATTTTTGAACACCTTCGCATCTACCCGCAGGAAATTGGGGTTGGGCGTGGGCCGTACCGAGGTCTGCACCAAGAGGCTCTGACCGGCCTGTTCGCAGCTGCTGCTGCTGTCGCCCACACCCGGCATCTGGTGTGCCAGGCGCAGCTTGATGAGCTCGTTTTCTGCGCACAGCTGGGCCAGCATGACGTCGGACTGGCGCTCGGCGTTGCGGGTCAGGGAGGCCGTGGCCTTCAGGCCGGCGGTCAGCGCGATGGCCACGATGCCCAGGGCCACCAGCACCTCAATCAGGGTAAATCCGGCCTGGACGGCGGTGTGGTTCGTGGGCTTCATGGTGCGGCGCCCGCTGGGCTGGCCGGGCCCGCCAGTTGCACGCTAAACGGGCGCAGACCATCGGTCACCACGCGCCAGGCCACCGCGCCTTGCCTGCTGCTGCCCAGGGTGACCGATTGGGCCGCCACGATCGGGTCTGGTCCCAGCTCCAATCGGGTTCCACGGGTGACGGTAGTGCTTTGGTCCAGCCAGTTGCTGGGCAGGGTACCGGGCGGCAGGCCCTCGAACAGGAAACCCCGTGCCGTGACATGCCAGACCACCGCGACACCGCGGGTGCGGGATTGGGCACGACCCGATTCCAGCAGTGCCGCCAGGCGCTGGGCCTCGCGTTCGATCTGGGTATCCGCGCTGTCGCGCATGGAAAATGCCACGCTCGCGCTGGCCATGGCGATGATGCTGACGACCACCAGCAGTTCCAGCAGCGTAAAGCCGAGCTGGCGTAGCGTGGGGAAAAGTGCCTTACTGCCAGCTGCCGATATCCGCATCTTTGCCTTCGCCACCTGGTTTGCCATCGGCCCCCAGCGACATCACGTCCACTTCGCCCTTGATGCCCGGGTTCAGATACTGGTAGGTATTGCCCCAGGGGTCGCTGGGCAGCTTGTCCAGATAAGGCTTCCAGTTGCCGGGCACCGGATCGACGCCGGGTTTGGCCACCAAGGCCTGCAGGCCCTGCTGCGCCGTCGGGTAACGCTGGTTGTCCAGCTTGTAGAGCTTGAGCGCCTGCATCAGGTTGCCGACGTCGGTCTTGGCCGCAGTGACGCGTGCGTCATCGGCGCGATCCAGCACGTTGGGAACGATCAGCGCGGCCAGCACGCCGATGATGACCAGCACCACCATCAACTCGATCAGGGTGAAGCCAGACATGCGGCGGGGACGGGAAGAAACAAAATTCATGGCGTAAACCCATTGGTGGTGTGGCGCCACGATGATAATCGCGAATATGCAAGTCACCCCCTGGAAATCCTGGACGCCCCGCCTGGCGGCATTTTTCATGGCACTGCTGTTGGCGGCCACGCTGGTGTTCTGGCTGCTGCGCTGGCCCCTGCACGATAGCGGGCCAGCGCTGCCCCTGGCCTCGGTCCCTGACGACGTGGCGCTGGCCAGCGTAAAGGATGTGGCGCAGTTGCTGGGCGCTGGTGTTGTCGCCAGCTCAGCGGTGGTCCCGGTGGAAGCCAGCAGCCGTTTCCACTTGACCGGCGTGATTGCCTCGGGCGGCGGCCAGGGCGTGGCCCTGCTGGCCATAGACGGAAAACCGACCAGGCCCTACCGCGTGGGCAGTGCGTTGGAAGAAGGCTTGATGCTGCAGTCGGTGGAGAAGCGCCGCGTCGCCCTGGCCTCCGATGCCCGGGCACCGGTCAGCTTTCATCTGGACCTACCCGCCAAACAGCCCTAAACCAGTCGGCGCCTACTGGGTGCCCATTGAACTCGCTGTGAACCCTTGTGGGGCTGGGCTCCTGCTGCACTCCCACATTCAATCCTTGAATCAGACCATGCGTCGAATTAATTGGACGTGTATGAGGCGGGCTTGCATACTTCGCGCACTCCGCATTGGCGTCTGATGAACGCTGCGAGAGCTTGACGAACAAATAAACGGAATGTTAGGAGACAACATGACAACAGCTTCCCCTGGATGGTTGGACAAGGAACGCATCATTGCCGGCCCCGGCTTTAACCGCTGGCTGGTTCCTCCGGCCGCTTTGGCCATTCACCTGTGCATCGGCATGGCCTATGGCTTTTCCGTGTTCTGGCTGCCCCTGAGCCGGGCGCTGGGTATCAAGGAGGCCATCAAGTGCGGCCCCGATGTGGGCTTTTTCGGTCAACTGTTTACCACCACCTGCGACTGGCAAATCTCCACCTTGGGCTGGATGTACACGCTGTTTTTTGTGTTGCTGGGGTCTAGTGCCGCCATTTGGGGCGGCTGGCTGGAGCGGGTTGGGCCACGCAAGGCCGGTGTGGTGTCGGCCCTGTGCTGGTGCGGCGGCATGCTGATCTCGGCGACCGGTGTTTACCTGCACCAGTTCTGGATGATGATTCTTGGCTCGGGCGTGATTGGCGGCATAGGCCTGGGGCTGGGCTATATTTCGCCGGTCTCCACGCTGATTAAATGGTTTCCGGACCGCCGCGGCATGGCCACCGGCATGGCCATCATGGGCTTTGGCGGCGGCGCCATGATCGGCTCGCCGCTGGCGGCCGATTTGATGAAATATTTCGCCAGCCCCACCGATGTGGGCGTGATGCAGACCTTTGTGGTGATGGCGCTCATTTACTTTGTCTTCATGATGGCAGGTGCCCTGGGCTACCGCGTGCCCGAGACCGGCTGGATGCCCAAGGGCTGGACGGCTCCTACCGGCATGGCCACAAACACCATGATCACCAAGCACCATGTGCATGTGAGCAAGGTCTGGGGCATCCCGCAATTTTGGCTAATCTGGATGGTGCTATGCATGAATGTGAGCGCCGGCATTGGCGTGATCGGCATGTCCTCGCCCATGCTGCAAGAAGTGTTTGGCGGTTCGCTGATCGGCGTGGCCAAGAAGTTTGGCGAGCTCGACAAGGCGCAATTGGCCTCCATTGCCACCGTGGCTGCCGGCTTTACCGCGCTCTTGAGTCTGTTCAATATCGGTGGGCGTTTCTTCTGGGCCAGCCTCTCCGACAAGCTGGGTCGCAAGCTGACTTACATCGTGTTCTTTGTGCTGGGTGGCGCCATGTATTTCAGCGTACCCGGCAGCGCTGCAGCCGGTAGCACCGTGCTGTTTGTGTCGGCCTTTTGCGTGATTCTGAGCATGTATGGCGGAGGCTTCGCCACGGTTCCGGCCTATCTGGCCGACATCTTCGGCACACAAATGGTGGGCGCCATCCACGGCCGCCTGCTTACCGCATGGGCCACGGCCGGCGTGCTGGGCCCGGTGGTGGTGAACTACATGCGCGAATACCAGCTCGGTATGGGCATCCCGCGCGAGCAGGTCTACAACCAGACCATGTACATCCTGGTCGGCATGTTGGTGATCGGTTTGATTTGCAACCTGTTGGTTCGTCCCCTGGACAGCAAGTGGTTCATGAATGCGGAGGAACTGGCGGAAGAAAAACGCCTGGCCCATGACAAGGCCGTGTCCAACGAACTGCACCGCGCCGATGGCGGTAGTGCAGACACTGTGCCCGTGTTTGTGGTGGTGCTGGCCTGGGTAGCGGTCGGTGTGCCGCTGTGCTGGGGCATTTATCGCACCACGCTCAGCGTGGCCAAGTTTTTCGTCTGATTGAACCGGATCGTTGTTGGTAAAGCGAGTGAACATGCATTCTTCTATAGCCCCTGATGTAAAGCCCGTGACCCTGGGCACGTTGGACGATATGCGCGAACGCATCCGTCGCAAAAGCAAACTAAAAGGGCGCCAGGCCGATGACGTTTCACTCTCAGAGGTGCGCGCACTGATTGGCGCAGCACCACACCGGCGCGATCTGCTGATTGAGCATCTGCACAAGCTCAACGACGCCTACCGCTGCCTTCATGACCGGCATCTGGTGGCCCTGGCCCGCGAGATGAACATCGCCATGGCCGAGGTCTATGAGGTGGCCACCTTCTATCACCACTTTGAGGTGGTGAAGGGCGATGCCGCAGCACCAGGGCTTACCGTGCGCGTCTGCGACGGCCTGAGTTGCGAGTTGGCCGGTGCGCAGGACTTGCTGAAACGGCTGCCTGAACTTTTGGGCAACGTGGATGTGCGCGTCATCCCCGCCCCTTGCCTGGGCCGCTGCGAGCAGGCACCGGTGGCCGTGGTGCACCAGCACCCGGTGCCACATGCAACGGTTGAAAGTGTGACTGCTTTGGTGGAGTCGTCACAGGCGCATCACCCCGAGGCCGAGACGGATCAGGTGTTTGTGGCCGGTGCGCAGGCCGAGCGCAGCGTTTCACCCGAGCCGCACGAAGTCGAAGTGGCGCCCGGTTACACCGGCTATGAAGCCTATCGCGCCCACGGTGGTTACAGCCTGGCCGCAGCGCTGGTGAATGGCGAGCAGGATGTGGAGGCCGTGATCAAGGCCATGGAAGACTCGGGCCTGCGCGGCCTGGGTGGTGCCGGTTTTCCCGCAGGACGCAAGTGGCGCATCGTGCGGGACCAGCCTTCCCCGAAGCTGATGGCCGTGAATATCGACGAGGGTGAACCCGGCACCTTCAAGGACCGCACCTATCTGGAGCGCGACCCGCACCGTTTTCTCGAAGGCCTGCTGATCGCCGCACAGGTGGTCGGCATAGACCATTGCTACATCTACCTGCGCGACGAGTACCACGGCTGCCGCGCCATACTGGAAACCGAACTGGCCAAGTTGCGGGCCAATCCGCCTTGTCACTTGCCGCAGATCGAACTGCGGCGCGGCGCCGGTGCATACATCTGCGGCGAAGAGTCGGCGATGATCGAGAGCATCGAAGGCAAGCGTGGCGAGCCGCGCATGCGCCCGCCCTATATTGCACAGGTGGGCCTGTTTGGATGCCCCACTCTGGAACACAATTTCGAGACCCTGTACTGGGTGCGCGACATTGTGGAGCGTGGCCCCGGTTGGTTCAGCAACTTTGGCCGCAACGGCCGCAAGGGCCTGCGATCGTTCAGTGTGAGCGGGCGCGTCAAGCACCCGGGCGTCAAGCTGGCTCCGGCCGGTATCACGCTGCGCGAACTAATTAGCGAATACTGCGGCGGCATGCTAGACGGCCATAGCTTGTATGCCTACCTGCCCGGCGGCGCGTCGGGCGGCATCTTCCCAGAAAGCCTGGCCGATGTGCCGCTGGACTTTGACACCCTGCAGCCACACGGCGGCTTTATCGGCTCGGCCGCTGTCATCGTGTTGAGCCAGCATGACAGCGCCCGCGATGCGGCCCTGAACATGATGCGGTTCTTTGCCCACGAGAGTTGCGGCCAGTGCACACCGTGTCGCGTCGGAACGGCCAAGTCGGCCACGCTGCTGGAAGCGCCGGTATGGGACATCGAGACGCTGGAAGACCTGAATATTGTGATGACCGACGCCTCGATTTGCGGCCTCGGTCAGGCAGCGCCCAACCCGGTGCGCTGCGTGGTGAAGTATTTTGCGCACGAAGTGAATGGCACAGGAGTAACAGCATGAACGCGCCCGCCAAGTTAAATGAAGTGACGCCCGTGACCGTCGAATTCAAACTCGACCAGCAGACCGTGATCGCCTTTGAAGGGGAGAGCATCCTCAAGGCCGCCAAGCGGCACGGTATCGATATCCCGCATCTTTGCTACAAGGACGGCCTGCGCGCTGATGGCAACTGCCGCGCCTGCGTGGTGGAGATCAAGGGTGAGCGCACGCTGGCGCCGAGCTGCTGCCGCAACGCGACTGCGGGCATGGAAGTGCTGTTGAAAACTCCACGCGTTGAGAAGAGCCAGAAGATGGTGTTGGAGATGCTGCTCTCCGACATGCCGGATGTGGGCTACAAGTGGAATGACGCGTCGGTTTCTTCCGCCACAGCGGCTGTGGAAGTGTCAGCACAGGACAAGATAAATGCCGGCCAGCACGGCGAGCTCAGTGACTGGGCAGACCGCATGGGCGTCACCGTGCGACCCCAACTCAAAGCGATTCGCCGCGAGCAACCCAAGAGCGACGTGTCTCACCCCGCCATGGCCGTCAATCTTGACGCCTGCATTCAATGCAACCGTTGTGTGCGTGCCTGCCGCGAAGAGCAGGTGAATGATGTGATCGGCTACGCCATGCGCGGCTCGCACAGCTCCATCGTGTTTGACCTGAACGACCCCATGGGCGACAGCACGTGTGTGGCCTGCGGAGAATGTGTGCAGGCCTGCCCGACCGGCGCACTCATGCCCAAAACGCAAATCGGCTCACAGATCGTCGACAAAAAGGTCGACTCCGTTTGCCCGTTCTGCGGCGTTGGTTGTCTGCTGACCTATAACGTCAAGGACAACAAAATCGTCAGCGTCGACGGCCGCGACGGCCCGGCCAACCACAATCGCCTGTGCGTCAAGGGTCGCTTCGGGTTTGACTATGCGGCCAGCCCGCAGCGCCTGACCGTACCGCTGATCCGCAAGGCTGGTGTGGCCAAAGATCCGGAGATGTTGCAGAACCTCAACCGTGACAGCGCTGACTGGTCCGAGGTGTTCCGCGAAGCGACCTGGGACGAGGCCCTGGCCTATTCGGCCGGTACGCTCAAAAACCTGCGCGATACCCATGGCAAAAAATCGCTGGCTGGATTTGGCTCGGCCAAGGGCAGCAACGAAGAGGCCTATTTGTTCCAGAAGCTGGTGCGCACCGGCTTTGGCAGCAACAACGTGGACCACTGCACGCGCCTGTGCCATGCGTCCAGCGTCGCAGCGCTGCTCGAAGGCGTGGGCTCGGGTGCGGTGAGCAACCAGGTTAACGACGTGCAGCATTCGGAGCTGATCTTTGTGATCGGCTCCAATCCCACGGCCAATCACCCGGTGGCAGCCACCTGGATGAAGAACGCCTCCAAGCTGGGCGCCAAAATTGTGCTGGCCGATCCCCGCATTACCGACATCGGCAAACATGCCTGGCGCACGCTGCAGTTCAAGCCCGACACCGACGTGGCCATGCTCAATGCCTTGATCCACACGGTGATCGAAGAAGGCTTGGCGGATCAGGACTTTATTGCCAAGCGGGCCAACAATTTCGAGGCGCTGCGTGAGAACGTCAAGGGTTATAGCCCCGAGGCCATGGAGCCCATTTGCGGTATTCCGGCGCAAAAGCTGCGCGAGGTGGCACGCGCCTTTGCCAAGGCCAAGAGCGCCATGATTTTGTGGGGCATGGGTGTGAGCCAGCACGTGCACGGCACCGACAACGCGCGCTGCCTGATTGCGCTTGTCACCGTCACGGGCCAGATCGGAAAACCGGGTTCGGGTCTGCATCCGCTGCGCGGCCAGAACAATGTGCAGGGCGCCTCCGACGCGGGCCTGATTCCGATGATGTTCCCCAACTACCAGCGCGTGACCAACAAGGAAGTGCATGGCTGGTTCGAGAAATTTTGGGACACCAAGCTCGACGATCAGCCCGGCTACACCGTGGTCGAAATCATGCACAAGGCGCTGGCTCCTGACAGTGACCCGCACAAGATTCGCGGCATGTACATCATGGGCGAGAACCCGGCCATGAGCGACCCGGACCTGAACCATGCGCGCCACGCGCTGGCCTCACTTGAACACATGGTGGTGCAGGACATCTTTATGACCGAGACCGCCTGGCTGGCCGATGTGGTGCTGCCCGCCACCGCTTGGCCGGAGAAGAACGGCACCGTCAGCAATACCGACCGCATGGTGCAGCTGGGCAAGCAGGCGCTGGATGCGCCGGGCCAGGCCAAACCCGACCTGTGGATCATTCAAGAGATCGCCAAACGCATGGGCTTGAACTGGGATTACCAGGGCGAGTTCGACGGCGTCGCCGCGGTCTATGAGGAAATGCGCCAGGCCATGCACACCGCCATTTCCGGCATCACCTGGGAGCGACTGCAGCGCGAATCCAGCGTCACTTATCCCTGCCTGAGTGCCGAAGACCCGGGTGCGCCTACCGTATTTATCGACCGCTTTGACACCTTGGACGGCCGCGTCAATCTGGTGCCGGCCGACATCATTCCCGCCAATGAGCGGCCCGATGCCGACTTTCCCTTTGTGCTGATCACCGGGCGCCAACTGGAACATTGGCACACCGGCAGCATGACGCGCCGGGCCGTGGTGCTGGATGCTATCGAGCCGATGGCCACTGCATCGCTCTGCGGTGAAGACTTGGCAGCCATGGGGCTGGAGGCGGGTGATGTGGTGACGGTGGCTTCGCGCCGAGGCGCGGTGGCCATCCATGTACGCCGCGATGACGGCACGCCACGTGGTGCGGTGTTCATTCCGTTTGCCTATTACGAAGCGGCGGCCAATCTGATGACCAATGCCGCGCTGGACCCGGTCGGAAAAATTCCCGAGTTCAAGTATTGCGCGGTCGCCATTCGTCGCGGTGGCACACCGACGGCCGTGCCCGGTTATGGCACGGCTGCGCTGGCCGCCTAGCGAGCCCATCATGACCAGCACATCGCTTTATCTTACGCAGGCCAGTGCGCCACTCACCCATGCGGTGGAGGTGATGAACGAGTTCGGCGAGAAATACGAGCTGGCTATTCCCTCGGAGCGCGCGCTGACCGTTTACGTGGACAAGCGTGAGCTGATCACGCTGATGACTCTGGGCGCGCGGCCCGAGTGGCTGGTGTTGGGTTATCTGTTGAACCAACGGTTGGTGTCCGGCCTTGACGATATTGAGTCCATCACCGTCGATTGGGAAGTGGGCGCCGCCGCCGTCAAGACACGCAGCGGCGTTGCCGACCTGGAGCAAAAGACGGCGCGTCGTGTGGTGACCACCGGCTGTGGTCAGGGCAGTGTGTTTGGCGACATGATGGACGGCCTGGAACAGCTCACACTTCCCGACACCCGCATCACTCAAGGCCAGCTGTATTCAATCGTCAACGCCATCCGCTTGCAGCAAAGCGTCTACAAGACGGCAGGTTCGGTGCACGGCTGCGCGCTGTTTGACGGCGAGGAGTTGCTGCTGTTTGTGGAAGACGTGGGCCGCCACAACGCCATCGACACCATCGCAGGGTGGATGGCCTTGAACGGCAAGCAAAGCGCCGGAAAAGTTCTCTACACCACTGGACGCCTGACCAGCGAGATGGTGGTCAAGGCTGCACAAATGGGCAT
>Ga0214247_1000379_pt1 | contig 29660 bp, 27 predicted proteins | sample TroBogypolimnion_18_FD_153085 | JGI IMG/M metagenome (GOLD analysis project Ga0214247, IMG submission 153085) | Freshwater microbial communities from Trout Bog Lake, WI - 03JUN2009 hypolimnion | ecosystem: Environmental > Aquatic > Freshwater > Lake > Hypolimnion/Profundal zone ... | reverse complement strand
ATCAAGTATCAAAATCGGAGAAATGGTTGAACCATTAACATGTGAGGAATAGGTTAGAAGAATTAAATAACGGTCCCGGAAACGGGACTCAATACAGTTCGTATACGCGAAATGTATTGATTTAGACCAGTTGTGGGTTGGTATACAAACAAAGATTATGGAACTAGACCGGCTATACGAGAAGTACGGAACAAACAAGCTGTGGCACGGGTACGGTTCCTTTTACTCGAAGTTGTTTGATGCCTCAAAGAACAGCATACAGAACTTTTTGGAGATTGGAATTGATACGGGTGCTTCGCTAAGGAGCTGGAGGGACTATTTTCCCAACGCGACAGTCTATGGTATAGATATCCTGTACCGTGATCCGACAATTCTAGAGGAACCGAGAATAAGGTGTGCACTCGCCGACCAGTCTGATGATGTACAACTCAAAAACACGATGAACACGTGGGGAAATCCGGTATTTGATTCTATTGTAGACGATGGAGGACATACAGTCAAGCAACAGAGGGTGAGCATAGAATACTTCTGGCCATTTCTAAAACCAGGTGGGTATTATATCGTAGAGGATCTACATACCAACATACCAAACATGAAGTTTATCCACCCGCACTTGAATGCCCAGTCTGGCCATATCGATGAAACTCCGACAATTCACGAGAAGATTTATTATACTATGTCGGGATCAAAAGACCAGTTCTCGTTCGGTGTCGCCGATATTGCTGAAATTTACTATTTCAATACCCCCAACAAGCTCAGTCTTTCGTGTGCGTTCAAGAAGACTGAAAACTGATTCTCTCAACAAACAATGCAGCTTTGCGTTGTTGTTGCGAGATACAACGAAGACGTATCATGGACAAAGCAACTACTAAATGTCGTTATCTACAACAAGGGACTTCCTCTTGCCGGTATAATTCAGCTTCCGAATATAGGTCGTGAATCTCATACCTTTTTCAAATACATATGCGATAACTACGAAACCCTTTTCGAATACACTGCCTTTTTACAGGGGCATCCGTTCGACCACTGTCCAGACGTGTTACATCAACTGTCTACCCTAACGTCGACACTGCCGTTTGAATTTAAGTATTTGGCCAAAGATGTGGCTGTGACGAACCCCATGGTAGATGTATTTTATCCTAGACTCAGGATGGTTGAGACATATTTAAAAACGTTTGGATACGCCCCAGATCCTGACATGAAAATAGAGTTTGGTCTTGGAGCACAGTGTATTGTTTCGCGAAACGCAATTCGCAAGCGACCACTATCGTTCTACCAACACATTCTCACTCAGTTCGGTGATTATCATTATAAAAATCTAGATGAATCGGCACGCCTGAATCGTCTTGAACCATGGACATTTGAGCGTTTGATGAAAGAGATCTTCGTAGGAGCGGAGTATTAATACAAACATGCTCATTCAAAAGGAGGAAATACTTAATGAGTGTAAGAAACGGGGTATCCAATTTGTTGGTGCCCTTCATATCGGGGCACATGATTGTGAAGAGCAGAATGTTTACCGTCATTTTGGTATCCCCGATAGTCGGGTTATTTGGATCGATGCACTGCAGGATAAAGTTGAACAGGCAACTCGGAGAGGAGTGTCGAATGTATACCAGGCAGTTATATCCGATAAGGATGATGAAACTGTAACATTTTATCGGACGAACAACGATCAGTCTTCCAGTATTCTTCAGTTTGGGACGCACTCGACGCATTACCCGTGGTGTGTCGTAACAGGACAGACACAGCATCAAACTATCACGATTGATACGTTCATGGAAAGGCATGGTCTTGATTCCTCAAACTACGATTTCTGGAACTTTGATATTCAGGGTGCTGAATTGAAGGCACTATTGGGAGGTAGCAGGTCCATACATCACGTAAAGGCATTGTATCTCGAGGTGAATCTAGAAGAGGTATACAAGGGATGCCCGACTATTCATGAGCTGGATATATATCTTCTCGGCTATGGATTTGAAAGGACGCTGACTAGGACAGTAAAAGAGGGATGGGGTGATGCTCTATACCTGAAAAAGTAGTTACACGAACCCCAATTGAAAATACAAGATGAAAATTTACCTGTTACAAGAAGGAATGCATCATAAAAATCTTGAATCTATACGAAATATGGCGAGATTCAATAATGCAGAGTTGGTGGAAGGTTGTGACCCACGGGGTGTAGACGATTCGTTTGATTACGTTATGTGTAATAATCGGTATATACCTCCCGAAGCATTCCCATCAAAGACGTGTAAGATTATTTATGGACCACAGTTCGTCGGAGTACCGCCCATTCCATCCAATCATCCGGTTTGTTCGCATAAACCAAATCCACGAACGGTATCGAACGCCCTTTCTCCTTGGGTTCGTGATTTGTTCAAACGACTGATTCCTGTTATACCTCACGAAGATAGACCTTTTGGGATCGATATGTCAGCAAACACACAAGTTGGGCCGAACAGATCCAATATTGTTGTATACTACAAGAATCGTCATCCGGACCAGTTTCATTATGTCTTGAACGAACTCGCGAAAAGGAACGTAAAACCAGACGTGTTTTACTATGGGTCTTATCAGGATCATGAATTCAAGAATACACTTGAAAACGCGAAGTTTGTAATTTGGGTAGGCTGTCACGAATCGCAGGGGTTTGCGTTCCAGGAAACACTGGCGAAAAATGTTCCAATCCTTGTATGGGAAGTTCGTTCGATGTGCGATGAATTTAATCGCGGTAATCAGGTGTATTTCGACGATACTTGGCTGGCCAACACTGCTTCTTCCTGGTCTGATGAATGCGGTCTTCGGTTCTGGGATCAACATGAGTTCCCAGACAATCTATCATACATGATAGAACACTACTCGAACTTTACTCCCCGGGAATTTATTGAGAGAGAACTATCCCTGGGTCCGACGTTCCGGAAGATGTTCCCACAGTAACTGCTTAAACTCCTCCAAAAACTGGCGATTGTCTTTGATATGAACTAATTTATCCGAAAGTTCATACCGCAGGCATCCATAAGCGTCCGTGTAATGAGTATACGGATCAAAGAACGCGAACCCGCTCTGTTCGCAGAGAGCCCGTAGTGATTGGTTCAGTTTCTTTGTATACCTAACCCGTTCGTCATCCGATCCGACAAATGGAAACTCGTGAAGAATAGGTCCGTTTATCGATTCGTAATCGGACTGCTTCGTTGGAGGAATAACCGCAACGACTATAACGAGACGATGGTCTTTTACAGATGTCCGAATAGCGTGAATATACCTGTTGGACAATTCGTTGATTACGTCGTCTTCGTTACGTCCAAGATTGATCTGTCTACGAACGTGGCACCTACAGTCTACTTCACCGTACGCGAAACATAGAATGCTCTTATCATTATGCGTGTTGTGGTTAAAATTAGGTATACTGGTGTCCCTTCCCACCCGGAACATAGTCACCGATGACGAATATAGGTTTTGATGGGGATACTGTAGTGAAGTAAAACTAAAACTCGCATGGCTATCTCCGTATAAAAATATCATTAGTTTGTGTATTTAAAGAGTTGCGTTCGCATAAATAGAAATGGTTAACGCGTGCATTATTACATCTATTCTCCGCACTCCCGACACTCCGCTATCGTATACTAATACTCGTAGTGTATACACACCGAAAGAACGGTTTGAACAGACAAAGAAGACAATTCAAAGCATTCGCGATCATATCCCCGACACCCATATCGTACTTGTAGAGTGTAGTAAACTCTTGGACGAAGAAATTGACTACTTTAAGTCCAATACCGACCATCTTATAAATCTGTATGACGACGATTGGTCGCGTAATGCGATCTATAGCACGTCCAAGTCTTTTGGAGAGTGGGCTATGATGAAGAGTGTGTTCCACTATATACTGAACTGCAATATTCAGTTTGAGTCGGTATATAAGATATCTGGAAGATACTGGATAACCGACAGGTTTGATTATACAGTGGTTCAGCGAGAACGTAACACTGCGTTAAAAGTTCCACATGGAGGGATATCAACGCGACTCTATAAGCTTGACTTTAGTTCCATTGTGATTTTCAATGCATTTTTGGAGTCAAAGGTATCCGACATGCTGAAGTTCAAGTCGTTTGAAGACTTATTTAAAGAATTCCTCATCACTCTTCCGCAAAATAACGTGAAATATCTACACGTTATAGGCGTTGCAGGTAATATCGCGGTAGACGGATATCTTATTGACGAGTGATGTAATGTCTACGTAGCTGTTCAACATCCTGCTTCGCCCAATTGAATGCCGACCGATGGTGAATACGATGCCCTACAAGATCCTTCCCGATATTGTAGAGTTTCTTACCGGACAGCGCTATTTTCATCCAGAGTTCGTAGTCTTCAACCCCGTTGTATGTTCCAGTCCACTGACTGTTTTCCCTCCGAATCAGACAACTGCTGTTAATGATTGGGTTGAGCATTGCGAGGGTTGAAGGAGCAATGTACCCTGCTGGTATGTTTGGTGCGCCACTCAATTCTCCAAAATAATGACAGAATGTTCCCACGACTGCGGTGTCTGGATGTAGAGAGGGCAGGATACCTACCTGCTCTTCTAACTTTGTGCGTGCCCACGTATCATCTACATCCAGAAGGGCCACCCAATCCGTTGAGACATGCGTCATTAAATCATTCAGACTATCTGGTTTTCCCATTGTTGTCTGGACAAAGACTCGCACCCGGAGATCTCCTCCGGTAACGTTCTGGATTGTTTGGAGAATCGGCGATGGGTCGGGATGACCGTTAATACCAATCAAGAGTTCCCAGTCGGTGTGTGTCTGCTTACATACGGTTAGATAACTCTCCTGGAAAAACTCAATTCCATTATAGATCGGCATTAGTACCGAAATTTTCATGAATGATTTGTTTATTCATACTATGGGTATACATTTAAAGGGTTACCGATCTTAAGAACAAACATGACCTCACACAGAAGCATTCTCACCCGTAAACACAACGTGAATTCTCAAAATGGAGAAGACGGAATAATTGAATTTATTTTTAAACGTATGGGAATAGTCACTGGTACATTTGTCGAATTTGGTGCGTGGGATGGAAAGCACTTATCAAATACCTACAATCTGTTTCTTAATGGATGGAATGGTATATATATTGAAACAGATCGGAGTCGTTATATTGATCTTACAACTACATTTCGGGAGCACCGAGATCGTATTGACTGTGTAAATGCCCACGTTGGGTATACTGATACCGACAATCTTGATACATTGATTGAAACATATTCTACCAAGAGGAATTTCGACCTTGTCTCGATAGACGTTGACGGTCTAGACTACTTTATTTTTGATAAGATGACCAATTATCTCCCTAAGGTCGTGTGTATCGAGGTGAATGCGGGTCATCACCCAGACTATTCCGAACTTGTTCCGATGAACGTAGCATCCGACAATGTTGGGCAGAGTCTTCATGTAATTTCAACTCTTGCGGATTCAAAGGGATATTTCCCACTCTGTTATACCGGGAATCTGTTTCTAGTAAAAAAGGAGTATCTACCTCTTTTCGAAGATGTCGTGCGCCCACTTTCGGATATGTATACAGAGTTTCTTACACACCTTGGGTATGACGGCGTTCTTCATCTTAAAAATACATTTGTTCTGGGTAAGACATACAATAATTTTTTGTTCAAGAACGACATTCTTGAAAAGTTCTGCCGCAAAAACAATATATAATCCAATCTATTTACGCTTTCACTTCTTAGACATATAATGAATTCGGGAACAACCGTAGTCACTGCGTTTTACAGATTCGGAAAATCGAAACATACCGACCAAGAATATTCCCAATGGATCAACAACTTTTTTCAGTGTACTACGAGCCCTGTGGTCTGTTTTGTTGAGAGTGCTGTACCGTTTCGTACATACAATGCTCCTAATCGTACATTCGTAGAAATGCCGTTTAGTGCGTATGATCTTACGACGCCCGACTGGATTGAAAAGTGGAAGAAAGAATTGAATCACGATCCCGAAAAGGCTATACATTCGTGGGAATTATATGCCGTATGGGGGTTGAAACAGGAGTTTGTCCATAGGGCCATTGGTATGAACAAATACAATAGTACCTATTTTGTGTGGTGCGATATCGGTTGTTTTCGTGAACCGAAAAACTTTCTGACCCCTCCTCGGTTCGCAGAGATCACACCCTCGCGCGTCCCACCGGGTCATATCCTCATCCTGAAAATTCACGAAATTGATAATAGCACGCACATTGGCGGGGGAGTTCTCGCGGGAGATATGAATGCCTGGCGTAGTTTTCGCGAAGCGTATCTCAACACTCTCCATCGATTTATGGAACACAGATTATTCTACGGTAAGGACCAGACAATATACCGTTTCATGCTAGAACGTAAATATACTCAATTTCACGTGGTTGAAACGTCCGGCGAATGGGGAAGGGGGATCAAGTATCCAAAATTTAGTTCACGTTGGTTCTACTTAACCGAGTATCTATCGACAATGTAATAGTCGCATTCATAATAATAATATAGAGTACAATGCCGTACCGGACAAACTCGTGGTTGGATGTATCCGTGTTTCCAGAAACATCAAAAAACGTCTACTTTGCTGTGGATCATCCGTATGCTGTAAGGGATGATACTACTGATCTATTTATCGGTCTCCAAGCCGAACCGGACGCAATCTCTCACTACCGTCGAATGTTTATAGACAACCACAAGAACTTCGACACCATACTTGCCCATGATGAAGAAATTCTGAAAGCCTGTCCGAATGCTCGTCAGTATGTTTGGGGAACATCGTGGATATCTTCGTCAACATACAACGCAATCGACATATCTAGAAAGCAGCGCAAGATATCCTGTTTGACGGGGATGAAAGAGTTGACACCCGCTCATACCTACCGCAAAATGCTGTATAAAACTCAATCATCTCTCTTCAACAGGTTCCTACCAATTACGTGGTTTCGTTCATCGAATGGTCCCGCTCTTCCAAACTTCGGAAACAATCCAATCATCGGAGACTTCAAGGACCCGCTTTTCTTAGACTACCAATTCTCAGTTGCTATTGAAAACTGCCGGGAAAACAACTACTTTACCGAAAAGTTGATTGACTGCCTTCTAACAAAAACCATCCCAATATACTACGGCTGTCCCAATATCTCTACCTGGTTCGACACTCGTGGATGGATTATACTCGAAACTATGTCTATCCAAGAGTTCCGGGCGAAGTGTTCCAAACTACCGGTATATTCAAACTATATAAATATCATCAACGAGAATTTTGAAAGAGCCAAGCAGTGTATACTTCTCTCGACCAATCTTCAGCGGGTCATGAACTTTGGGGTAGTCACGCGAGAAAGTGGCGATTGAACAATAGCAGCTAAGCTTGTTTTGGACCCGAATGTAGATGATCGTCGAAACATTCTTTCGGCTTTCATAAATAGATCGTTGTAATTCAGTATTCCTCCCTGAATATTACTATACCCTGATGCCTGGGCAGCCATGAAAGGTGTAACAATTTTTATTCGAAACTGCTGGTAGATATAGACATCAATCTGGGGAGCCTGTACGTGTTTCCATTCAATCATCTTGTCGTACGCAGACGAGTTGTACAGAATCCAATGAGTTGTGAACCCAAACGGCAGATCGTATACATTTACATTGCGAGTTGAAAGACCTTCATTCAAGGTTGACCCCTTTTCTACGTTTGTGGTTCCCCCGGTGACTATATCCCACTGATCCTTATTCAGGGAGAGTTTATAAAGAACTTCATTCCAAAGATCACGCACCTGTGTCGGTGTATGATTCAAAGGGGAACAATCATCTTCCCAGACCAAAACGTACGGATCTCCACGCGTCTTTGCCTCCTCAACGGCCTTTACATGAGAAAGACCACACCCTATCCATCCCGGCGATGCTGTAACCGCAGTGACCCTTGTGAGAGGAAATACCCCCTTCCAGTCCCGATTGATTGATGTCCAACGATCGGGTCTGGAATCTAAATTAATAACGTAAGGACTCGCCATACCCAGTTATATTTACTGAATATTTTTCAGTTGTTCTTCTGTTCGCTGAAACATATGCTGGTAATCAACGTCAACGGCTTCAACATCGCTGAATCCAGATATCTGCTCTGCTAAAAAGGGCATGACTACCTTGATACGAAAGTGTTGAAACATGTAGACATCAATCTGAGGATTGCGCACTGTTTTCCATTCAATCATCTTGTCGTATGAAGAGTTGTTGTAAAGAATCCAGTGCGTAGTAAATCCGTGCGGGAGATCGTATACTTTTACGTTAGGAGTTGATAGCCCTGGATTCCGAGTTGCGCCATTATAAGCTGCTGATGTCGCTCCCAGGACAATATCCCATTGATCACGGTGCTCAATCAGTTTGGGGAGGACTTCTTCCCATAAAGCCCTAATAGCACGAGGATGACGGTTTCGGGGAGTACAATCATCTTCCCAGACCAAAACACGGGGATCACCCCGTGCCTTCGCTTCCTCGCACACCTTAATATGTGAAAGGGCGCACCCTACCCATCCAGGCGACGCTTCAACTGCCGATACACGCGTAAGATTAAACACGCCCTTCCATTCACGTTCTAGATCCGCCCACCGATCTGTTCGCCGGTCTAAGTTGATGACGTACGGTTCGGCCATTTAGACTTAAACGTCGCAGTATCATTAAATGACTATCGTCGTTCCGTACCTCATGGGAGGGCTTGGAAACTGGTTGTTTCAAGTCGCCGTCGCTGTTATGTGGGGAGGAAATAATGCTGTACTATCGCCCCTTCACTGTGCAAGATCTCCGCATTCACCGATCGATTATTTCACGACAATTTTCCAGAAGTTTTCGCGTGGTTCAGTCAACCTTCATCTTCACCGAGTAGAAGAACGTCCAAAATTACATCCCTTTGCATCTCCTCCTAAACTCACTACGAACACCCTATTGTTCGGCTACTTTCAACACTGGAACACTATCCCCACAGGATTCCGAGATATGCTCGTGTTTGAGAATCCGGCCATTCTCGCGAAATATCCAGGTCTAAAAGATACCTGTTTCTTACATGTCCGCGGAGGAGATTATATTGGTCACTGGCTCCACGACGTCGGTCTTGGGAAAAGGTACTATCCATCCGCGATTCAATCGATGAAAGATGCTGGTATAACCAAATTTTCAGTATTCACGAACGATAAGGACTACTGTGCACAGCAGGAGTTTCTTAAAGATATAGACTACACCGTCATTGAAGAGAACGAACTTGATTCTCTCTACTTGATGACCGAGTGTAAAGCAGGAATCACCGCAAACTCATCGTTTTCATGGTGGGGCGCATACCTCAACCCAAACCGTCGAATCTGTGTTCCCGGGAGGTGGTTTAATGACCTTGAATACTGGAATGACGGGTATTTTTTCCCCGGAACTTATGTTCTCAATGTATAATTCATGGAGAATATGCGCGGGTGTATTCTCATTATCAGCTGTTACGCATCCAAACGGGTTCCACAACTCACTTGGATACGAAACATTCCACCTACTGTAGATTACGTCATTGTACGTGGAAACCCCGATCTTTCAGTACCTTTTGACTACAATCCTTCAACACACGAATGCGTACTTCGGTGTTCCGATATGTACGATGGTCTTCCTCAAAAAATCAGGGCAGGGCTACAGTTCGTGTATACGCAGTTCAACCCTTCTTTTGTCTTCAAAATTGACGACGACGTACTTCTCGATATGACACAACTCTTGAAAATAACAGAAACGAAGGATGAGTATGTCGGACGAGTTACCTACAATTACTGTCCATCGGTAAATCTCAGTATTCTCTATTGCGGTGGTCCAATCTACTACCTGTCTGCGAACGCTCTAAAACTTCTTCAGACTATGGACGACACCGTGTTTTGTAGTGAGGATGCTAACATTGGCTGGCATCTCACGGCCGTACACTCGATTCCAATTCATAATGTACATTTGTATACGGACGATATACGAGACGCAGAGACGTTCATCGCGTATCACGACAAGAATCGTGTTCTATTCAAATCGCCTACGCCTACGCCTACTCCAAAACCATATAAATTTAGTTTTATGAGACGTTGATCCCAAAAAAATAAACCTTTTTACCTTTTTGTATTTGCTGTTTAGGATTTAGGGTTGCCTACATCTAGTTTACGCCTTCACCTCCGTCTTGAGGAAGTGGACCTTCAGGAACGACTGGAGGTTGAGGTACGTGACCGTGTCCTTGTCCGTCACGCGGAGGAGGCGGGAGAGGACACCGTCGGGGATGATGTGGCGCTTGTTGGAGGGGTCAAAGCACGAGTGCGTCTTGACGTAGTTGGACACGAACTTCGTGACCTCCGTCTGCGAGCGCTGCGAGCCGGCCGGGAGCTGCATGAACGCGCACAGCTCCGTGGACAGGCCGCGGGGCTTCAGGAACGCGTTCTTCGAGCGGCGGAGCTCCCACGCGGCCTTCTCCTCGGCCGTCATGTCCGCAACATCCTTCTTGACGCGGCGCTTCTTGCCGGCCTCCTTCACCTGCTTGGCCGAGGCCTTGGCGGCGAGGAGCGTGTCGGCGATGATCTCCTTCAGCTCGTTGGAGAGGCGCGTGCGCACCTCGCGCAGGCGCTCCACAATGGCGCCAATCGAGGCGGGGGCAGCGGCCTCCGTGGCCACACCCTCCGTGACGGGCGACGGGGGTAGAGCGGGCGTCGGGGCGGCGACCGTCGGGACAACGACCTCCGTCTTGGCGGCGGGCGCGCGGCCGCGGGCAGCAGCCTTGGCGACCTTGGGCTCAGCAACTACGGCGGGGGCGGCGGCGGACTCGGCCTTGGGCTTGGCGGCGGCGGGCTTCTTCGCGGTCTTCGGGGCATCGGCGTTCATGTTTACAATAGAGGCAGACGGCTTTGAGGACATTTCTAACGCGGGTTATGTATACTATGGGGTCCCAGCCCGTAAACCCCTATCAAGTTGGAAATATTCACTTTTATTCACGGCGACAGGTTAGCAATGATCAATGGCTTCTTCTCTAGACTCAAATAGCCCGATCAGTTCGTCTTCGAAGAATACTGCCCACTTTGAAGGAACCGGTACGTAAACAACGCTGTAATTACCAACGGTAATCGTGTCTGATTCATTTGTTCGAGTCGACATACTCTCGGTGGATGAATCTTCCTTTTTCCTAACACCTGCGCTTCTGTTTGTCCATTCTAGGTTTCCCACTGAGTTATCGTGCGTGTCTGAATTCTTGTGGCGTATATACTTTTTCGAGTCTGGATTCGGGATGAATGCCTCCGCAACAACATACTGTACGTTAATATCCGAAATGCCGTAACACACCCGATGAAATCGTCCAAAATGTTTTGGTTTAATGTCGTACCCGGTTAGGGCGGACCTTACCCTGCCATGAGTCGATACGAGGATACGGGTGTCTTTTGGATACTGCTTCCATACCTCCTCTGCCTCACCCATTATGTTGGGTTGAGGTTATTTTTTTCCAATGAAAGACTCTCTATCTTGGCGTTGATGAGTGCTAGTTTTGATTCAAGCTTCTTCTTCTGATCTTCAAGGGGTATCGCGGCGGCCATACGATCAATATACATGGATTGGTGGTACTCCTTTCGTAAACTATCCCGGCGCCTCATAGCTTGCTTACGGTATTCTTCTGATGATAGGTGGGCTAGATCGGCAAACTTACGTTCAGGCATCCTATTATTAACATCCACCGAGAAACTCTAAGCCGAAAAAAAGTTATCAAGTTAACTGGTTAACTGTCCAAAAACAAAAGTCCCAGCCATAATTCTTTTTGAAATCCCAGCCTAGGTGAAGTTTAGTGATTCAACGTTGTTAACCAGTTAACCAGTTAACCTGATAATTTTAGACCCTGATTTAATTTTGAAGATACTCAATTAATTCAGTGTTTTCGACAAAAAATTGGATACCATTAACTACGAATATACGCAAGATGTATATTGGTCTTAGGGTATTTGGTATTATCTACAATTTGACGGATAATTCCTTCCAATTTTAAGGGGGGGGGTAAAGTGAATCGCAAGTATACGGATCGTTTGATCGGTATTCTTGGGATGAATATTAAAAAAATCAATCGAATTCGGGAAGAATGACGGCAGATGATCGGTTGTAGGCGGTGATAATGTAGTACGCCAGTTCACTTGGCGCATGGACATCGAAGAGGGCTGATAGAAGCAGGCTCGCGATATCACTGCTGAGTAAAGTCATGGATTCGTATGAGTGCATACCGTTTCTCATATTTTTCAGCCAGCTGTGGTATTTGTAGACGATAGGGTCGGAAGTGTGTGAATACCACCACCGCGTATCTTCGGTGAGCGTGTTGATCATGAGCAGCATGTGGGGATAATCGAGGGAGATGAAGTTTTCATGGTGGATCTCGTATTCCTGTTCTCGCAGGATCTGGGCAATACGTAACCACCGATTATCCCGACGCTCAATTCGAGTCATGAGGGTTTGTTGTCCGTCGTGATATATCGGCTGTCCGTGTTTCCGACGATAGATATAGAGTTTGCGTAGACGTCGGGTGTCGTCTTTCGAGAGTAGGGTACGCGTATACGGATTCCGGATATCGAGTTCTTTCTGCGACCACTGAATCATCGAGCGCTGATCGAACCACCAGACTTTCCCGTCTTCTTCGATGGAAAAATAGTCATGAGGATGGACTTCAGTCTTACCTTCGAGCGTCACGATCTCATCGTCGTTGTGGCACAGAGATCGTCGTAGAACACCTAGACCTGCGAGTCGGAGGGGTAATCTTGTAATAAATCCACGACAGTGAGCCTGGAAAAGAATCAGTCTACGAAGAAGAGATGGGCGGGATGAGATCCACGCATTGGGTTTCTTACATCGCATATGACGGCCGCAGTAGGCTAGATTCGTCAGTGATTTTGATTCGCATCGGTCGACCGATGTTTTATTTTTACATGCGAGACAACTCATTCTATTATCTTCTTACAAGCGAATGATACGAAAATCAAATTGGGAGAAAGGTCCGATACGGAAACATGAGGGCAAAACGGATCGGACGGAATCCAAGAAATAGGAAAGCACAACCCAAAGAAAAGAAATGTCCGCCCCAGCTGTCGTCAACGTCTGCAAGATCAATGCTTCTGATATCCAGTTCTCCGAGCCCAAGCGTAACAAGCAGGGTGGTGTCTCGGTCGCATTCAAGTACAAGTCTCAGAATGTTCAGTTCCGTTTCCCTCAGTTCGGATTCCCCGGTGGCTGTCTCGTGAAGGAGAACGAGAACAAGGATGGCAGCATCACCACTTCCTACACAATGTCCGCATCGCTACAGGGTTGCGACCCGTATGCCCAGACGCCTGCGGCGGGTACAGACGACGTATCCAAGGCGTACAACTTCCTGCGCGAGTTCCAGGAGGCGGTGATTCAGTCGGCGGTCACTAACTCTGCAGCGTGGTTCGGCAAGAAGCGCGGCGAGGAGTCGATCCGTGATTCGTTCAACAAGTTCCTGAGCGTGTCGGTGGACAAGACGAACGACGGCTGGGTCCCGAACGGCAAGTACCCGCCGTCGCTCCGCTTCAAGCTGCCGGTGTACGACGGCAAGGTGTCGATGGACGTTATCGATGCGAATGAGAACGACGTTGTAGTCCAGCCGTCTGGGCTACAGGATGCGTTCCCGAAGGGCTGTACCGCCAAGATCGTGGCGAGCGGCAGCATCTACGTGATCGGCCAGGGCTTCGGTCTGACGTGGAAGCCGTCGTACATGCAGGTATCCCAGCGCAAGCGTCAGACGGCGCGCGATATGTTCAAGGACGACGAGGACGACGGCGAGGCGCCTGTCCCTGTACCCGGTGGTGCTAAGGCCGCGCTTGGCTCGGACAATGAGGACGAGGAGGAGGAGGAGGGTGACGAGGAGGCACCCGCTTCTGCGCCCGCACCCACACCCGCCCCGGCGCCCGCACCAACGCCGACGATCGTGGAGATCTCTGAGTCTAAGGCTCCGGCCGCCAAGAGCAGCGGTCGTCGTAAGGTAGCACCGTAGGCGCGCGTATCCGCCGGAGGAACGTAGATCAACCCATCATCATCCACAAATAAAGTGAAGAACACGTCATAGCGTGGCTCGTGTTTTTCCATTTGGCATCCTGAATGTACTCCTCCTCCTCCTCCTCCACACCGAATACAAAGAGGATTGGGGGGTTCATAGACCAAGACATCCTGGGGCCGAAGAATGGTGAGCGACGTGCGGGATCGGAGAGACTCGACGGTTGTCCATCCGTTGCGCATACAGTCTTCATAGGCAGGAGCCGGCATGATGTTCCACAGCGTACGGTCACGACACGTCCACCCCTCTTCTTGAAACAGGGTGGAATACACATTGTCGCGAATCCAGTAGCAGGTGTGATCCTGCTGACTGCCGCCCCGATGCTCGGCTAACCCGACTCTCTGATTATTCTCATCGTACAGCCAGTACACTTGGAACTCGTCATTATCCCCCGAATAGGTAGGATCAAGATTCCCGCGAAACACTAGACGTCCATCGTAGTTGTACTCTTCGACGTCTGTATCTAAATCAAACTCGGCAATGTCGGTATCCGAGGGATACACGACTTTCCGATGAAAGGATAGCATTTCTTCTTACTTCACACTACGAAAACGAAACCATGATTTTTACGTCATGTTTCTTGAGCGATTTCGTGGCTGAATGGGACAGTTCGTGGCGCTTCTTGCGAGTATGCTCAGCCCCTGCCGTCTTTTTGGTGTCGCTGCCCTCTGCGACATTCATACGGATCTCCATATCGGCATGGATATCGTCGCGGTGCTCAAACAGGTAATCAATCACATCGTCTTCCATAGCCCACGCAAAGAAGTTCAGCTGGCCCACGGTAGTTGATACTCCCTGGAAATCAATGCGGGCGTGACGACAGAAGGGGTCGAACATCTTCTTGCTATACGCTTTGAGATGGGACTTGTAGGCCAAGTACACAATCACGTGCTTCCCAGCCTTGGAGATGTAAGACACATTGTTCATCTTGGAGTAATTGGTCACAAACCAGTCGAGAATACGGAGGGAAATATTCGTCTTGTTGGCCAGAATGTCGCGGAGGAGAGTTAGACGATCGGGAGTATAGAAATTTGTGAGACGGTGGAGGACCCAATCTTCCTGTGTTGAGATCTCGGTTGTGGTCGTCATTGTTTAACCGCAAGCGTTTTGTGTAAATCGGATTAGGAGGATCGCGTGTGGATATATAACAATACGAATGGATGTCTTTGAACTACCGCTGGAAGAGTGTACCCACATCGCGCGGCGAATCAAGACCTTATGTCGGAATCGCGGATACCACTACAAGAACTATAAAGCGCAGGTACACCGACTTCTGGATTCCCACATGGGTAAAGTTTGGGCTAGGCGACGGTCAGTCTTCAAAGTCCTCCGAGACTACGGAGTTGCTGACCAGCGGTCGGACGCATGGCACGCCAAACGATCTGAAATGATCACGGCCTCGGAAGTTACGAAAGCGTTCAAGACGGCCACTCCGTCAGGGAAGAAGGAACTCTTGATGCGGAAGTTGGACGGGCCGAAGCAGGCGGGCGGAGGGATGTCGATGATGACGGCGTGTATGTGGGGTACCCAGTTTGAGCCGTTGGCGAAAGAGATTTATGGAGATATTCAGGGCGGGGCGGAGATCGTGGATACGACGTGCGTCAGCCATCCAGTCTACAAGTTTCTGGGTGCGTCCCCCGACGGGATTGTCCTGACGAAGGACAAGATGGATCATCGGTGGGGGAAACTGGTGGAGTTCAAGTGCCCGATCTCGCGCAAGTTTACCCAGGACACACCTATTCCCACCGACTACTTCCACCAGATGCAGATGCAGATGGAGTGTACGAATATTGACGAGTGCGATTATGTGGAGATGCAGTTCAAGACGTGTGGGAAGACGGAGTGGACCAACTCAGAGTCGCCGTACAAGGGCGTGTTTGTAGCGTACGATACGGGGGTGATTGAGTACAAGCCGAAGACCACAGACTTCGTGACGTGGCGAAAGTCGTTGGAGGGAGATGAACTGCGGATCGTTTACTGGACCTTGAACAACATTCGGATTGAAAATGTTCTGCGAGATCCTAATTGGATGTCTGATCATATTGAGGAACTCAATTCCTTCTGGGCGATGGTCCAGGACTGCCGAAAGAATCCCTCTAAAATAGAGAGTTATATCCCCACCACTGCCCCACCCGATGCCCTGTCTCCTGTCCCCGCGGCGACTTCTGAGAATCAGGTGCCCGCAGGTGGGTCGTCTGCTGGGCGTACGACGACAATTCGCCTGTTTCTCGGCGAACCTGAGCCGTCCGATCTAGAAATTCAGGGACCCCAAACATCTCGCGGGACCCAGACAGAAGAACGCCCGCCACAATAAGGCCCGCGATTGCTAGGGCAAGAAGCGTAGGAGTGTTTTTCATTGGGACCGTATTATGTAAAATGGATAAAACAATTACAGGGAGGAAGAATAACATACAGAGTAGAGATGCCGACCGTTGATGAAATTCTACGTTTAATGCTGTCCCAGCGTGGGATCCCCACTGAGACACAGGAGGTTCTAGAGTCCGAGTTTCCCGCGATTGTGACCAAGATTGCGAATGTCGTTATCTTCACCAGTAACCGCACGCGCATCCACGAGAAGGATGTGGTCACCGTGGTAGATCTGACCAAGCAGTACGGCGGAACCCAGGGGATTCTCGTAGTCCCCATTCCCGCGTCCGAGAAGGTACTACAGACAGTCTCGGCATACTCTGACGTTCTCCAGATCTTCCACGTAGGCCAGTTGACGTGCGATATCACGAAGCACCGTATGGTCCCTGCTCACCGTATTCTGAAAGAGGAGGAGGTCAAGGGGTTTCTTGCGACGTTCGGGATTAATATGGATACGATCACCAAGTCTATGATCGCAGACCACATTCCGCTGGACGCGGAGAACCCGATGCTTCCCCAGATTGCGATGAAGCACAAGGAGTACATGCCGATGCCGTTCATTGGGACGCAGGATCCGGTGGCTCGTTGGATCGGAGCCAAGCCGGGCGATATTGTGGAGATCATCCGGAAGTCTGAGTCGGCAGGTGCGACCCCCTATTACCGATTTTGTGTAGCGAGTGTATAATAATAAGACGAAGAATGTCGGGGTTTGAGAACCTTTTGAACGAATATAAGTCAAACTACACTCAATTTTTGACTACGGGGAACTCTGCGTACAAGACGGCCTACCTGAATGCGCAGGAGGCGATTGATAAGGCGATCTTGGCGCGGCAGGGTGAGGTAGAAGACCAGAAGCGTGATATGAATCGGTTTGCGGAGTCGTATCAGGAAGGAAATGCTGACCTTTCAGATATTTACGATTCGGCTACAGGTCTGTTCAAGAACGCCCAGCAGATTGAGGATACTTACCAGGCGGCGAAGCAGCGGTATAATCAGGTGGCTTCCCCCGAATCGGGCGGTCCTGCTCTCAATGTAGCCAACGGGTATGCGTTCCTCTTACGATTCGGCATTGTTCTCATCCTCCTTCCCTTACTCTTTTTCATCGGGTACTGGTCTCCGACGGTACGGGCGGCGATCTCTACAGCACCATCGGCGATGGCGTCGCCAGTCCTAGGTCCAATGAGGGTATAGACGGCAGGATGGATTCGCCGTAACCACGGAAAGCGGTACCGACAAAGAGGGCAAAGACCACAAATAAGAGAACTAGAACGAGCAGAATCCAGCCGTAGTACGTGGCCTGGGGAATGACGGCGTGGTTCTGAGTATCTATATCCTTGTAAAGACGATTGAGCCGTACTAATTCATCTTCGTCGGTCCGTAATTCTTCCAGCTGCTGTTTGTACTTATCCAGAGCAGCTTGAAGATCACCGGTGGGTTGGGCGGAAAGGGCGGACTGTCCCTGATTATAAACCTCCTGAATCTGGTTGACGAGGGCAACTAACTGCTGGTTGGCGGCCGAGATCTGGGGCATCATGCCCGCGCGTTTCTCGGAATCCTGTTCGCGAAGAGCCGTATTGATCATCTGGACATACTGGTCGCGAAGAGCGCCGTACTGTTCAAGAGCGATCTGGACATCTGCTGGTCCGGTAGAAGGAGGAGGAGGAGGATGAAGTGAGGATGTGCTTTGTGGGGTCATAGACGTGGTCGTCATGAGAGCAGCCGATCCTGCTGCGGGTTGAGGAGGAGGAGGAGTGCTCATTACTCTTTGTAGACATCAAATTATCTAGAACGTATATAAGAGGAGATAGATAGATGGCGGCTTATGCCCAAGACTTTCAATCCAAATCTCAGAACCTACTCGGATACGTCCAAAGCCAATTGTCCCAGGCCGTTGGTTGGAGCCCCTTACCTGGCCAACTGAATAAGATCGTGGCGTCGTCGGGAGGATATGTATGGGGATTCAACACGAACGGGAATTTTTATACATGTAAGGAGCCGTGCGACGGAACGAACTGGAAACAGGTAGCGAATCCGACAGGAGTCCAGGGAATGCCGTTGGATATTGCCGTGGACGCCCAGAACGTGTATGTCCTGTACAATGCCCAGATAACGACCCAGCCACCTACCCCTCCATCGGCGAGTATTGGGTACATATACGGACCCTGGGTCGCGGGACACGACGAAATACTGAAAGTGGATAAAGACAGTCAGGGAAACCCTGTCTATATTGCGTTCGAGTCTCCGTACACGAAAATGGTGAATTCGCTGGGCGTTGCGAAGTACTACGTTGGCGCGGTTTCAGAGTATACGCCGGCAAAGTGGGAGTCTTCGACCACCACTCCTCCGGGAGATTACAAGGTTAGTCTAACGACTGCCTCGGCCCCCCCTCCTCCGATCATGACGAACCAGCTCAGTTTCGCTATTCAGCCGGTGGACGGAACTGGAAGTTGGTCGGCTCCTCAGTCTATTCCGGGAACTCCTCCCGTCAACCCTGAAATCAATATTACGGATCAGTTCATCTTTGTAGGTAATCAGGGGTGCTCGAAACCGTGTACGACCGCTGCCTGGGTGGCGATTTCAGGACCACAGGGAAGTGGGCAGTCGATGGGGGTTGTAGCGGCATCAAGCGGATCGACGTACGTTCCGGTGAACAATGCGGGAAACATCACGGTGTATTCTGGAACGGGAAATGGACAGGGTGGGTGGACGCCACAGCCGGGTCTGGCCGGCAAGATCCCAATTGCGGTGGAGGCCGACAATCAGTTCCTGTATGCCCAAGATGTAGGATCGGGGGGACTGTATCGTTGCGGTGCGCCGTATACGGAGGCTGGATCCTGTATGTTAGAAAATACACAGGGAAAGACCGTGTCTGGAAATCATACCGTGTCGGTGAATCCTCGGAGTTACCAGACGTATATTGCGGCTGCTTCGTCGGGAACGGTAGGAAATCTCTACCAGCGTCTCGACGAGGGAAGCGTGAACGTCGCCCCTCTGCTGGATCAGACGCAGGAGTATGCGACCAAGATGGACAGTGATGTAAACGCGCTGGGCGATTCTACGGTAGCCCAGTCATCAGCGCTGGCTGCTGCGCAGACGCGGGAAGAGGCGATGGGTGTCATCCAGCAGATCACGGATCTGGACGATACGTTCAAGGAGACACGGATGAAACAGGGAAATATGCGGAGCAAGATTGTGAATGATCGGTCGGTTCCGCTGTCGACGGCCCGGCTAACGGCTCTGAAAGTGGTTGCGATCACGCTGGGATGTACCGTTATTCTCCACGTCATTCTGAGTATGTTCCTGTCGCCCATGATTGTGATGGGAGTATCTCTAACCGTTCTCTTGGTTGGGGTGGTCGTTGCCTACTCGTACGTCGGAGCAGGATTAACGGTTTCTATTTCCTCTGTGAAATAATAACAGGTAACAGGTAACAGATGAGCAGTCCTCCAGCCATATCAGACGCCGACAGTGCTAAATTTCGTGCCCTTGGAAGTGCGACGGCAAGTCCCGAAGAAATGCAGGCGGCATTTGAAACGTTTCAGCGGGCGTCTCAGACTCGGGACGATGATCCTGACGCGTTTGAGGCGGCACGGTTTCGGTACTACGGTATGAAGAACGGTCCGGAGTGGATAGCGCAGGAATCGAAACGAATCAATGCGGAGAAGATGAACCCTGTGCTGGACAAATACCGGTCTCAGTACGGAGATCTGGATGCGCAGGCGGAGGTTCAGAAAGGGTATACGGAGTCAATTGCTACGATCCGGGACAAACAGTCGTCGCTCAAAGAAGGTGTCGCGGGAAACGTGGATTTTCTGCGGGATCTTTTGATGGATAAGGAACAGAAGGTCTCCGCCTACAACCGGTTCATTGATCTTACGAGTCCCTCGTCTGAGACGGTTTCGGCAATTACTCCTGCGAATCCATTCGTGGCCTATTTCGCGGGGATTCCGTCCTCCTTCTTGACGGCACTTGATGTGTTCTTAGCCATCCTTGTTCTGTTTATTCTCGTAACGACTCTTGGGAAATCCGGAGACGCGTTTGCGTGGGTGAGGGGGTGGTTTCTCCCACAGGTAACAACTAAGTAAGCACGTAATGTTTCATGGATGGAGGAGAGGTAAAGTACATATTGTGGAGGTAGACGCGTGTATTTCCCCACGGGCAAAAGAAGCGGCACCAGGTTCCTGGGAGAGGAAGACCGTCAAAGGTGGTGAGACTAAGAGCGTCGGTGTAGAAGACTATATCGTTCAGTGGATCCAGCAGGATCGTCTGACCGTCGTAGGAAAAGGCCCGGTATCCGTTCATGTTATCCGCGTAGAATCCAGGGTAGGCTTTCCCGACAATGGTGTCGAGATTACACGGGGTCCAGCGTGGAGGAACGCAAACATCGACGAAGGGTATCCATACGTAGGTGAATCGAAGAAACGGTTGGACGGCGACGAGTCCGCGAGGAACATCGTTCACTTCAAACAGAAACGGCGTCGGTCCCCAGATCCGCGTTGCTTCGTGGGCCATCGTCAGAATCATTTTTCCGGAAAGACCTTGTCCGCGAAAATCAGAGTCGACGTAATTACAGGAGACAAAAATGGTATGAAACGATTTTTCGTCACCGATCCATTTGCCGTGTTTAGCGACCAGCGTGGACACCCGAGGAATCCAAATGAGAAGATCGTCGTCGCCCATGAAGGCTCGCTCGACGTGGAAGGTATCGCTCCACAGAGAAGACGCCCACGTTTTAATTTGATCAGGAACATCTTTCCAGCGGGAAACACGTACGGCTTCAAAGGTGGAGTACACAAACTCACGATCAATCATTGTGTGGAGTGGTCCAGGGGATGTCTGGATTGGAAGCGTCTCCCACATTTCTTACATAGAGACAAGAGAGAGATGGACGCATCTTTAGCATACTGGTTCATACCCCTCATACTCCTCGCCCTACTTCTTTTATCTGGGATCCACTCGGCCAAGTACGGGGGAGGGCACCGCGAAGGATTTCAGAAGACCGAGCACCGCGAAGGATTCGAGAATAAAGAAGAGGGAGGCGCCGAGACGGAGACGTACGAAGAGTATGACCAGATTTACGATACGTTTTATGCGAACGTCTACGACAAACTCTTTACTACGCCTGAGCGGGTTTCGTTCGAGAAAGCGAGTTTGCGCGAGAATGCGCTGGCCGACTGGCCGAAGGCAGAGACGAAGGTTCTGGACGTCTGCTGCGGAACCGGTCCGCACGTGGATTGGATGTGTAAGGACGGCATTGATATTGTTGGGGTAGATCTGTCGGAAGATATGTTGAAGAAGGCGCGGGACAAGTGTAAGAGTGGCCGGTTTTACAAGGGCGATGTGACGCGCGCCGAAACGTTCCCTCCGAAATCGTATTCCCATGCTATGATGATCTATTTCTCCATCTACCAGTTCAAGAATCCTAAGATGGTGCTCGACAACATATATTCCTGGCTGAAACCTGGCGGGGTTCTGATTCTTCATCTGGTAGACCCGAACAAGTTTGATCCTATCCTGGACGCGGCCTCGCCGTTTACCTCCTTTTCCTTACAGAAATACAGCAAGGAACGGGTCATTGATTCGGATATCTTTTTCGACAAGTTCAAGTACAAGAGTCGTTTTGTGAAAGAACCTGATTCGGATGAAGCCCGGTTTGAGGAAGTGTTTGAGTTTGAAGATCCTCCGCGGTATCGCGAAAATATTCATCGCCTGTATATGCCGAAAGTGGACGCCATGCTGGATATTGTCCGCTCGTCGGGGTTCACACGGCACGAAATGGTAGACATGACGCCGGTAGGTTATGAGTACCAATATCTTGTCTATTTTTCTAAGTAAAGGGAAAGGGGTATGAGCTTCTTCGTGAAGAATATCGCAAACTTAAACTCTATCGGAGTCGGACTGTACCCCGCAGTCGCCAACCTAAACATGGCTGGTAATTCGATAGTTAACTTGAATCAGATAAACGGTCAGACATTTCCTCCTTCGGCGGGTCTATGCGGTCAGACCTTACATATTGGCCAGACGGGGAGTATGTACTGGGCTCCGGAATCACTGGGTCCGCCTGGTCCATCGGGGTTACAGGGTCCTGCGCAGGCGGTTGGAGGTATCTGTGGCGAGATCACCTTTAATTGGGATGTATCTGGAAACGGCACGGGAGTATCGGTAGGAGATCCCGGTCTCATCTACGACTGGTGCTCCCAAACTGTGAAAGCCTACACTCTAAACCTGACGAAGACACTGAGCGTGGGGTCCAACGTAACGATTGGCGGAAAGATTTCAAACGCTGGAAATACCTCAAACAGTATCGGAAATGTTACGCTGAACAACGGAAGTATCTCGAACGCAACACTGACGACCAACAATATCGCGGCCTGGACACTCACGTTCTCAAACTTTTACTCGCCAAGTATGACGATATCGGTGAGCGGCTCTATCTCTACCCCTGCGTCTATCAGCAGTTCGATTGGGGGCGTCTACATGATGAATTCCACGATTTCAGCTCTGAATTCCACGATCGGGGGAATCACGTTGTCGGGAGGAAACGTAACCGCCTCTGCTCTCACAGTGAACGGAACAGTCGGAATCACATCGGCCGCAACAATTTCTGCCCTCTTGACGGTATCGGCTATCTGGGTCCAGAACGCGCTCACCGTCTCGGGTGTCTCAACACTGTCCTCGGCGGTTATCCTGAACACCCTGTCGGCCAATGCGATCTATTCTACCGCTACGATTGGAGCGGGAGGGGCGTTGAATATCAGCGGTCTTGCGACACTTTCAGGCGTCTGGGTCCAGAACGCGCTCAGCGTCTCGGGTGTCTCAACACTGTCCTCGACGGTTATCCTGAGCACTCTCTCCACGAATTCGCTCTATTCGACGACGACCATTGGAGCTGGAGGGGCGTTGAATATTAGCGGTCTCGCGACACTGTCTGGACTCACGGTTCAGAACAATTTCAGTCTGAACGGTACGCTGTATGGAACGACAGCGAATCTGTCGGCGCTCACCGGTCTTAAATCGATCAATTCTATTCCGATAGTATACGATTCTGCGAACGCAAATATCCTTTCTGGTGTATCTATCCAGAACCTCAGTGGAACCAATATTGTCGCGATGGGAACGGCGGCGGCCTTCAACAACTCGGGGTCGTACGTGGTGGCGTTTGGAGCGAGTGCGGCTTTGACAAATACTGGTTCGAGCGTGGTCGCGATTGGACGAGCGGCAGGGTTCAACAATAGCGGAGGATCCTCGGTTGTCCTGATCGGATCCAATGCCGGAAATGCGAATTCAGGATCAGATGTAGTCGCTCTTGGAACGGGAGCAGGGTCAAACAATTCGGGCTCAAATGTGATTGCGATTGGGTCCAATGCTGGAAAGAACACGATTGGAACCAACAAGATCTTTTTGGGTAATCAGGTGGCGGGAAATTACAATCCTACTGTTCCTACCCCGGACAATACGTTTGTTGTTTATTCATCATCCTCGTTGTTCAATCCTTTCTTATACGGTGATCTGTCGGGCAGGCAGCTCGCTATCGGAAAGGACGCACCCTCTGCGGCTCTTGATGTCCAGGGAAGCGGCATCTTTTCCGGCAGTGTTTCGGCCAATTCGGCGCTTGTGGGTACCGGAGGACTCAATGTCTCGGGAAGCGCGAACCTCGCCGGTGGTGCGACTGTTTCGGGAACACTGGGTACCCAAACGATCTCGGCGGCGTACGGAGTTATCGGGACTCTGTCGGCAACGACGCTCAATGTCTCGGGAACTATGACGACAACGACTCTGACCGTCTGTGGTCTAGCAATTCTGTCGGGGGCAACGGTGACCGGAACTCTCGGCGTTCAGACGATCTCGGCCACCAATGCGGTAATCACCACTCTCTCCTCTACAAACGCAACCGTCTCGGGAACACTCACGACAACAACGCTGAACATATGCGGTCTCGCGACTCTGTCGGGAGCATCGATTACCAACACTCTAACTGCCCAAACGGTCTCTGCTGGAAACGCGACGATCACTACTCTGTCTGCGACCACACTGAATGTTTCCGGCCTTTCTACGCTGAATTCTCTGAGCGTCCCGAACACTTTGAGCGCAGGGTATATCTACGCTCCCTCGGCGGTAATTACATCACTCTCCTCAACAAACATTACAGTCTCGGGAACTCTCACGGTACTCACATCCCTGAATATCTGTGGAGCGGCGACGTTATTAGGAGCAACGATTACCGGAACTCTCGGCGTTCAGACGATCTCAGCCACCAATGGGATCATCACAAATTTATCCACGACGACATTGAACGTGTCTGGTCTTTCGACACTTTACAATTTAAGTGTTCAGAACACTCTGAGTGCGGCATACCTGTACGCAAAGTCTTCAACGATTACGACTCTCTCCGCCTCAAATGTATACATCTCCAATACGTTAACGGTGGGCGGAACCACGGTATTTCCCAATCTGTCTGGCCTCGTATCGTTTGACGGTATCCCAGTCCTCATGAACAATGTGTCGCAGTATATTTGTATCGGAGTGAGCGGAGGAGTGGCGGGGGCAAATGTGAACGCGTACGGAATCGGTGCTGCGTTTGGGAATACCGGTTCAGATATCAATGCGTTAGGATGTAATGCCGCGCAGAACAATTCGGGAGGATCGTTGAATGCGTTTGGTATGGGCGCGGGCGCGTTCAATAAAGGGTTGAGTTTAATCGCTATCGGAACCAATACTGGTGCGTCCAATATAGGTATTGGAGCCATCGCGATTGGAGCAGGTGCATGTACCACCAATTCCGGAGACAATGTGATCGGTATCGGATCAAATGCTCTCTTCCAACAGGCTGGCTCAAATGTGATCGGTATCGGAGTGAATGCGGGACAGTACAACACTGCGTCTGGATCAATCTTTATCGGAAGCAACGCAGGATATAATGCTCGCTATGCGAACGCCCTCGTTCTAGGTAACAATCCTTCTGGCGGATACAATATCAGTGCCGCAAATACGTTCTTGGTGTACTCAACCGTATCGTCCAAGCCGTATCTCCAGGGCGATATGTCTGCTGGATATTTCGGAATTGGAAAAACTCCATCTGTCGCTCTGGATGTTGTCGGAAGCGGAATCTTTTCGAGTAACCTAACTGTTTCATCCGGAACAACTACCCTATCATACGCGGCGATCACAACGATGAGTGCGTCGACTGGTACAGTAGGCACGTTATCGACGACGTCTTTGACGGCATCGGGGGCGGTGGTACAGGGGACAATTTCCGCTACGAACGTATACATTTCTGGACCGGGCGGGCTGGGATTAACGATCGCAAACAATGGAACGTTCACGATGGCTGGAACATTCTCGAATAAATCCGGGTCATTGACTATCCTTGACGGTACATCTCTGGGAGCAACAACGATTAACAGTACACTTAACAGCGTAACATGGCCCTCAACGGGTGGAACCGCTGGACAAATTCTATCGTTAACATCAGGGACCGCTGCGGCGTGGACGACACCGGCGGCCGTATCGCTCGCGGGATGGGCGAACAGTCCAGCGGCGACGAATGTTAACATGAATAACTTTGGACTTTCGAATTTAACCTCCATCAATAGTGTTCCTATTGTGTTTACCGAGACGCCCAAGGAAATCGTTGGTATTGGGTACGGAACTCTATCGGGGGCAACGGGTAACGAGATTTTTGCGGTAGGCCGTAATGCGGGTCTAGGCGCAGGAGGTACAAACCTTATTTACCTCGGCAGCAATCCGGGCGGCCTCAGCCCCTCTCAGGATAACTTTTTCACAATGTATTCGACGACGAGCGGTCTACCGTTCTTACAGGGCGATTTAGCGGGGATGCGTCTCGGTATTGGAAAGAGTCCAACGGTGGCGCTAGATGTTTCGGGATCGGCCAACATCGCCGGTTCCGCCTTCAATGTCTGTGCCGGTCTATCCACCCTGTCGTCCGTATGGGTGGTCAATGCCGTGAATGTGAGTGGACTCGCTACCTTCTCAAATGTATCCTGTACAACAATCTCTGCGTCTAACGTGAACATTCCATCGGGAGGTTCATTCACCGTATCGGCTACAACGGCGAACCTAAATGGTGTTCAGGCCTCAACGATCTCGGGATCCTCGTTGTTCTCTTCGGGGATTCTAAAGGCGAACGGGACATCGATATTACAGGATGTGACGATCGGGACAACGCTTGGAGTGACGGGCAATACAACCGTGGGCGGGACTCTTGGAGTCACTGGAACATTTACGGGGACGAGTGTATACTCTACGGGAACACTGAGGGCTGACGGGATAACGACATTACAGGCTACAACCGTCGGAACAACTCTTGGAGTCACAGGGACAACAACGTTGGGGGTTCTCGGTGCTACGGCTATCTCGGGCTCGTCAATGACCATAACGAACAATCTCAATGTCTCAGGTCTCACAACTGTGTCGGGACTCACGGTACAGCGCAGTCTGGGGGTTGGAGGAGCCACAACTCTATCAGGAACGACAATTAACGGAACACTTACGGTCTGTGGACAGACTGCGTTTACCAATCTATGTTTTGCCCAGTTGAACGGTATTGCGTGGGCTGCGCCGAGTACCGACAAGACAATTCTTACGTGGAGACAGCCAGGAAATACGCTGGAATGGGATACGATCGCTTTCCTCGGTCTCGGCGACTGGGCGAAGAGTCCTGCTAATTCAACTATCAGTGCGGCTCAGAACGGAATCACGGGCATTGTATCGTTCAACAATATTTCGGCGATCTTCAATTCAACTCTTTCCCAGATCGGTCTTGGTACGAACGCACTTGGGGCAAATACCCAGGCGAACATTATAGCACTTGGTACGAACGCAGGTGCGGTAGGAGGAAACACCACGGGCGTGGGACCGAACTGTATCTTCCTCGGCAGCAATCCGGGTGGATCCTCTAACGTCTCGAACTCTCTCGTGGTCTATTCTCAGACAGCGGGTTCTCCACTCATCTATGGCGACCTCTCTAAGAACCAAGTGACGATCGCGGGGCAGACAAATACGGCAGGATACACCCTGAACGTCAACGGATCGGCGAATGCTCTAACCCTCAACTCTCCATCCACCTCCTCAAACTCTATTGGCGGAGTCACGATGTCCAATAGCATACTGTCTGTTGCAACGATCAGTGGAGTTACGAACTTGAATGGTCAAACTGTCGTCATGAACGGCACGGCTGGTCTGATTGGAATTGGACCCGTTATGAATGTTGGAGGAACGTCCAATATTGCGCTCGGAAACTATGCAGGGTACGGTTATACCCAAACAGGAACAGTGGAAGGAGGACAGTTGATTGCGATTGGCGGGTCGGCAGGATATTCATCTTCGGGAACATCAAATATTCTATTAGGATACCATGCGGGCCAGCAGAACACTGGAAGCCTTGTGGTAGCGATTGGACACTACGCAGGCCAGCAGAATACAGGAAGTTCAGTGAATGCGATTGGAGACTATGCTGCGTGGTCAAATGCGGCATCCAATGTGGATGCTATTGGAAGCGGAGCTGGTTATCAGAATGCTGGAACAGGGTCAAATCTAGTCGCGATCGGATTCAATGCAGGAGTCGGAAATCAGGGATCTTCGAATATTTATATTGGATCAGCTGCAGGAAATGCATCCTCGGTCACGAACGTTACGTGTGCAGTGGTGATTGGACCAAACGCTGGAAGTAGCGGTGGATTTTATGCGGTAGGCAATCGTTCAGTCATGATCGGATCAAATGCTACAGGAGGAGCAAATGATAGTATCGCCATAGGAACGGCTGCATGGGCAGGAAATACTGCTAATATTGCGATTGGAGCCAACGCGGGGTATAACGGAACCACCTCTATCGTCATCGGTTCAAACAGTGGATTGAGTCCGAACACATTTGCAACCAACGTGATCGCGATCGGAACAAATGCGGCGTCTAATATTCCTGCTCTCAACAATACCATCTACATCGGCAGCAATGCCGGGTACACTCCTACGACATCCAACACGCTCGTCGTCCAATCCCTCATTTCCACCGCTCCAACTCTCCAAGCCGATCTCATGAATCGGTGGCTGGGTGTTGGAAAAGTACCCACCGCCGCGCTCGATGTTGCGGGATCAGTCAGTCTTGTTGGAGGAACCGTAACCTTATCCACTACAACGGTTACAGCGAATCTTACAGTCTGTGGAACCACCACCCTCATTGGAAAGACGACAATCACCAATCTCTCGGCTACCAACAGTACAGTCTCCGGAGCATTCACTGTTACGGGAACATCAACACTCTCAGGAGTTACACTAAATGTCCTGAACAATACCCCGTGGCCTTCGGCTATCGGAACAGGAAACCAGTTACTCGCAATGAATCCTGGCGGAACGGCGGCAGTGTGGACAACTCCGGGAGCAGTGGATTCGGCCCTGTGGTCAATGAACGCAGCAGTACAGGCAGTCAATGTATCTGGATTTGATATTCAGAACATCGTCAGTTTCAACGCAGTTCCGGCGGTCATGAGTTCAACGCAGATCGGTATCGGTCCAAATGTTCTCAAAAATAACACTGCGTCAAGTGTAGTCGCGTTCGGTTCAAATGCCGGAAGCAATAGTACCACGAACTCAACATTTTCCAACTGTGTTTACCTCGGCAGCAATCCAGGAACCCCGGCAGCGGCGGCAAACACGTTCTTAGTGTATTCTACCACGGCAGGAACACCTGCTATCCAGGTGAATACGGCATCCAACTGGCTTGGTGTAGGAAAGATTCCGACCCTACCGCTGGATATAGTGGGAAGCGGCCAAGTCAGTGGACAATTCACGGCTCAGAGCAAACTTATTGTTGGAAACTTTACCACAAACAGCCCGTGCAATTACGCATTGAACATCTTGGCATCTGGAGCACGGTCAGGATATATTACTTGGTATTCGAATACCAACCAGGTCCCATATATCGGTCTCGGTTACGACCAGACTAACGACGGTATAGGTATTACATCCAATACCACGGGGGGTGATCTTGTCACACAAAATGCGTTCTTTGTGGCACGCGGAACAGGGCGTGTAGGTATTGCGACATCAAGCCCTCAGTATGCTCTAGATGTGGTGGGCCAGATCAATACGAACACTGCGATCACCACACCGTCTCTTGCGGTTTCAACGTCGACCACTCTCTCAGGAACCCTCACACTCCCAACGATCGCGTCGTCT